>Ga0099824_1004154_pt1 | contig 20956 bp, 12 predicted proteins | sample SiratrowhiteBW_FD_76837 | JGI IMG/M metagenome (GOLD analysis project Ga0099824, IMG submission 76837) | Root nodule microbial communities of legume samples collected from California, USA - Siratro white BW | ecosystem: Host-associated > Plants > Roots > Nodule | place: USA: California... | reverse complement strand
TCACATATCTATACTTGTTAGAAGATTCTAAAATTTTTTGTAAGCTTACAACCGATGTAAACAGTCCTCTTCTACGTCGGTTCCAACTCCAACCAACGTAGTATCCACCTCTTTTAGTTATTTTAGTTGGATATATAATGTCGGTTTTTATTTTCAACTGACGTATATATTACGTGGGTTGCATAACCGACATTATATGTCCAGGATTTTTTAACCTACACCAACGTCAGTTGCATAACCAATATAAAATATCTTTTAAAACCGACATAAAGGGTCATTTTTTTACTAATATTTTAAATAACTGTTTTATTATATTAAATCACACCTTATAAATGAATTTCAATTCAAAAACTTAAGAAAAAATACGTCTACCTATACATCTTATTTGTCATATCTATTTATTGATATAAATAATATATGCATTTTTGGACAACATGCCTTTACCAAACATCAAAGTAAGGGTGAATTTTTTTATCAAGTCAAAGTAGTCAAATTTGGTAGAAATTGCAGTTAATTTTGCTATTGAACCTATTTTAATATGATAATTTATGTGGTTACTAAAAAAAGATAAAATATTTAGCATATTAAGATAAGATGTCTGTGAAAGAGTTTTTCAAAACAAATTTGTAAAATAAGGTTATAGTTTTCAAGAATAAAAATGAACTTGAGAAGTAAACTTTGAGATTCATTAAAAAGAAATTCTTCATTTCATATTATTATATATAAGTAAAATGTTAATTCTAGAAATAAGTTTAATAGAGTTTAACTTTTTTTTATGAATGTTTACAAAAAATATAGTAATTGATAGATATTTTAATAAACAAATGTCCGTAATTAAAAAAAAAACTTTTAATAAAACATTTATTTACAAAATTTGAGTGTAAACATTTATTAATATAAACACTATAAATATATCAGAAGAATAATGATTTTTTTTTGTATTGGGTTACTCCAATTTTAGATTGTGTTCATCTTTATTTTAAAACACTTTAAAAGATTTTACTATATAATGAAAATTGATTATAAGAATTTTTTAAGGAGAAATTTGTTCAAGAGATTCAGTGTTAATAACTTATAACACAATCCATATAGAAAACTACAACATGTCTAAAAACTTAAGTCAATAAATTTGTGATTTATTATTTTATATATTATTTAACTTTTTATTTTAATTCCGTATAGGACTCTAATTCCCACTTACATTTTTACGATAATTATACTATTATATGATTGTTTGGATAATTAAAAAAGAATCTTCTTTTTTTGTTTCGTGTAAGATATGCGAACTTTGTATTTAATGTATTATATCTTTTATTTAATGCATTCTATCTTTTATACGCTTAAGAAAGTATTCATTGCAGAGTTTATTGTTTTTTATTTTGAATGTTAATGTAAATCCCTTTATATATTAGATAATGTGTAATTATTGCAATTAGCTTTTACTATCAGGCAATATTTTGTTTTGGAAAGCTTTGATTTAGTAATATTAGAATATGCATAAAAAAAAAGGAAATGCGTAACATTGTGAAAAAAAATAATGCATTTGCTTTTATATGTGATATAATTTTTTGAAGTATGATTTAATTTTAGAAAATCAAGTAAAAATATTCTTATTTTAGTATTAATTTTAAATGAAATTAAATCCTATTAAATAACAATGTGTTGGGCGTTGGGTATGATTGTGGATAGAAATAATTTTATAAATAGTATAAATGTTATCTTAAGTTGTATTATCGTTTTAATTCCAATGTAAATTTTATTATAAAATATATTCTAAAATTTTATTTTATTTGTTATCATTAAAATAGATTGTGTAAGAGTCATTCAATATTGTTCTTATCAAACGATGAGATAAGACTATTCAAGTCTTAAACATGGAATACAAATCAGTTTCATTTTATCACAGTTTGTCTTCTTTCATTAATTCAAATGATATATTTTTTTTCATTTTTTCTTTAAAATTCCTTTTCTATTGATAATTATATTGCTTGACAATGATTAAAAAGAAAGGTTTTGTGAGAGATTTTTCACAAAAAGTGTTAAAGAAAAAATTGTTTAGAGTTCAAAATATTTATTTAGAGTTTTCATTCTAGTTTTTCTGATTAGACTGAGTAGACAATTATTAAATATAATAATATTTTAAAAGTAAATTAATATAATAGTTTGTTCTTTATTCTTTTTTATCTAACTTTTATGTTTAAGTTTTTAATAGAGCCGAAACGGATCAATTCTACAGGCTAATTCTACTAATTTTGGCCTGATTCTTGATAAGGATTAACTAGAAGGATATTGTGAATGATTGTTTCACAAGGGTGTTAGCAAAAAATTGTTTTAGAATAAAAAATATTTATTTTAGTTGTTGGATATAATATATAAGTAATAATATAAGTGGCTTATAAGCTAATTTTTTTTAAGATTAAGCTAGAATTTATCTTAACAAAATTTAATAATTCTATGATGTGATCCACTGAGACTCCTATTTAACTATCCATATTGAAGATCCCACTTAATCTTTTCAAGTTTCATGTCAAATATTAAATAATTATAATTTAGTTGATTAAAAAATTACATATAATTAAAATTTAATTAATTTAAATAGTTAACCTTTTATTTATTGGTCCATCTTTATATATGAACATTCCAACTCATAGGACATTCCAATCCATTCTTCACTCAAGGGATTGTTGGCCTATCAAAAATAAGATTTGTAACTTGCCATGTAAATATTTTTAAAAATATTTTTTATTTAATATATATATATATATTAAAATTAAAATTAATTATTTAAATATTATATAATCTTTAATTAATTAATAATTATAATTAAATAAATTAAAAGAATTATTATCTATATTAAATTACGCCATTATAATAATAGTTGAAATTTAATTTATAGAGATAATTATTAAATTTACAATATTAATATTATTGTATGTCTATATTATTCAAATAATATAATAAAAGTAATTTTTTAATTTATTTTTTTATTCTAATTTTTCATTAAAAAACACCACTGGATCAAAGCAAGTTAACAAACTCAAAATAAATCAACCTTCTCAAATTAGTGACGAGGTGTCGGGTCAACCCATACTCTTAATCTTTTAAATTGTTAACAAAATTGATCTTTTTATTTTATTTTATTGATAAACAATATCTTGAAATATCCTCTGAATAGTTACAAGGTTTTCTTCGAAAATAAATATTCGAAAAGACTAATTCAAAGAAATTTTATCATTAATTGTGAAAATTGTTTATAGTTGAATTTATTCCCTCTTTAAACTAACCATTTTCCAACATTTCATTGTCCTTGCACCCCTCCACCTGTAATCTCAGTATTCTTACCACACCTTCGTTTGTTGTCCTAGTTTAAGGTTCTCTCTTCACTTCATGTCTTATTTAATCTCATTTTTCTTTTCCACATTTATATCTCACATTCTTTACTATATATTCATCTAATTTTCATCATGTGCTAATCATCCATTCATTCAGTAGTAACTCTCTTCACTCCACGTCCTATTCAATCTCATTCTTTTTCATTTTTCCATGTCACATCTCTACCTCTACATCATGCATTTGGTCTCTAAAAGGAAGAAGAAAAAGCAAATAAAATTTCACTTAAGGCCAAATATTTGTTCCAAAACATCTTCAAAGTTAAAGAATCCAAACAACTTTATATATATTGATGATGGTGGAGAAAAAAAAAGTTGTTCTTTTTTATGAGTTCAAACTCATCCACGACAATTTATTATTATTATTTTTTTTTTGAAGTTGTCGTTTAAAGACTAATGTCTATGTTTGATGCTTATTCAATGTATGAAATTGTCAAGAATATAATTATAATTGTTGTTACTTCCTCTTTCTTTTTTATTAGAATAAATTTGTTCAAAGATCTTTTCATGTTTTTTAGGGAATATAAGTTTGAGAAATGACATATTTTGTACGTTATGAATTGTTCATGTTCCAAAAAATAGTTGTAATAATTTGCTTTATTTATTCTATTATGAGCTTAATTATGATAATTTGTATTTCTTATTGTCTTAATTTTTTTCCAATCAACTAGAATTTGAAAAGTATATATATATATTCCCTATAATACCTTTAGCAAAAAGGATTGCATTTTCTTTTGGTGAATCAAAAGAGATAATAACCTACCATGTTAGGTAATGTTAATTTTTTAAAAAAATTGTATCATGAAAGAGACTCTATACCAAACACGAAAACTAAACCATTTCTAAGTATTTATAAATTGAAAATACCAAGTGTGTCTTCCAAAATTCAAACAAATTGTTCAGCTTCGATTTGTACTTGCTTGAATTCAATGAGACAAGAAATAACTCACTGTCTTTTGTCTTCCTTTAGTTGCTTTTGTTCCCATCCAAACACTGATTTTAGGTACGCACATTTTGAATGATGGTCAAATTTGATATATAGTCAATAGTTATCATGTGATATGTTTTTCAAATTTCATTTGTGATAGAGCACTTGAACCAACGGCCATAAGTGTGTGTTCCCTTGATCTTTTCATTATTATTTTTTCAGTGAATGATCTTTTTAGTATTATAATTAATATTATTATTTTTTGTTTGCTAACGATATTCTTCTTTTGGGGATTAATATCATTGTTATTTGAATATTATAGTTTGCATTTCCTCTTATAATTCATATTATCACTCAAGAGTCGTAATAATTTTTTTTTAATATGCTTTGGACTTTAGATCAGTCATTAAACTAATTATGACTCTGAATCAAAAGTTCATTGATTGAAAGATGATTGTGCTAATATTAATAAAATAGTATAAATAATTAAATAATTAAATAATATAAAATAAACACTAAAAATATAATATTATAGCTTAATAATATTAAAAAAATTTAAAATAATATATTTTATAAGTTTTTAGCCTTTGAAATACACTTAAAAATCAAATATAGTATAATATTTAGATTTAAGTTTCCACCATACAGAATAATTATTTAAAATAACAATTGCTTTATATTATTTTATTTTAAGATAAAAATGACATTAAAAAAATATCTTTAAACTGCTTTCATTTTTTACCATTTTTATTTGATTTTTTGAACGGTTCACAAAATTTGGATTAGTTGAATTAAAGGTTGGCTTTATAATTTTAATAAAGCATGTACTAAATCGGTTCACCAGTTCTCGTTAGATCAGAGTTTTTATATTCAATTAAAAACAACAGAGCTTAAGGCCGACAAAAATTTACAAGGTCCAATTTTTTTAATAATTTTGTTGATATAAATTATTAGAAAAAATAATCACTTCTAAGAGAATGTCTAGTATTTTTTTTTTTTTTTTAAGTTTCATATTTTATATCTCTTTTTCTTATCCTTTCGGTTACTTACTTTTAGAAAAATCATTGAATTGTCATCAAACTATTTTTTTCATTTTCTTATTCAATTATTCTTATTTTAAATAATATTTTTTTCAATTCATATCCTCTCTCATTTTTTTTACTCTCAATTCAAACGATGAGTGATATAAACTATAAAAATTTTTAAAACCACACTTGAAAAGTGATAACCGATAAACCAATGCAAAGCTATCACTGAAATTGTTTAATTGTAATCAAATTTTAATAAATAAGTTTACAACTCAAAATATTAAAAAGTAAAATAAAAGTTGTTAATCATATTAAATAATTTATATCTTAATTTTTGTTTAAGGCTCTAAAATTGTTACATATAATTTGGGTTGAACCACAGTTTTAGATATCATTAATCATTAAATAAAGAAAATTATATTTATAATTTGAGTGTGGTTTAACTGTGGTTCTTGTTTCGATACAGGATTAAGCTTCATTGTGACTGCAGGGCCATGAATTTAACAAGTGCAAATTCTGGAATGATACATGTATCCCTCTTAATGCAAAAATTTCTGTATGTTTATTTCTATAATGATAATTAATACAAATGGCATTCTCTCTTCCAATGCAAAAGTTGTAATTCTAGACTTTTGCCAAGGGATAAAAACTACGAATTATAACATTCGATCACTATAATTACAATAATGTAAGAAATATTTCATTATTATTGTACGAGAAGTTTAAGGATATATATAAATGGGCTTTTATAAAACATGCAGCACACTTTCAAAGAGCTAGGTGCAAATAATTCTGTGAACAACAAAATATATAGAGAGCGAGTCATATAAATAAACACGTCTTATTAGTCTTAGGAGTTGGACACCAAAATTTAAAAGCTTCATTATTTTTAATTCTTTCTGCACTACCATAATTTCCTTTTCACCTCCATAAATATGTAAATCTTCAATGTACCCTTATGGTTTATAAAATGAATTCTGGACTCCCAAAAGTTATTATACCATCCAAAAGTAAAGAATAACTTTCGAATTGAATTATTTAAATAACTATTTTGACTTCTGGATTGTACATCTAAAAGTTATTTTTTATCGTGTTTATGGTAAAGAATGTAAAATGTGTTTTGTATATTCATAAAAGTTCTATTTATAATGTTTTTAATAATCATTGTTTTTGGTTAAATCTCGAATATTTGATGATAAATTAGTTGAATTCTAAAATTTAGTTTCATTTTATTGAAATATAAAGAAAGTTTCTAACTTTAGTAATGTATTGATGTGATATCAATTATAAGTTGAGTTTATCTTTAATATTTAATGTGAATTAGAATTTATTTATTTTTCTAAACTTATATTATTCACAGGATGACAAATGAATTTATCTGATTGTCTTATTTGGATAAATTTGAAAACTATCAATATAGTATCCGATGTTAGACTATATCTATCAAATTTTACTATAATCACACCATTCTGGTCAAACAATAACTGTGCATTAATTATACGATATAATAATTTTGACACTAAATATGAAAACTAAATTTGTCCATTAACTTTTAATATCTCAAATATTTAGGATGTTACACTTTTTCCTCACATGTTCTGTATATAGATTATATTGTTGCAGGGATGATAAAATTACTTTAAAAAATCTTATGAAGCTTTAAATTCTTATGGTTCCTGTTGTGGTCAACACATTAATTATGCTAAGAGTAATTTTTTCTTTGTTGATGATTATGTGAGTTTCATTAGAAGAGTTAAATTTGCTTTAAGTGTAGTCGTGTGACCATACCTTATGTTTATTTTGGTATCCCAATCTTTCTTGGTGCTCCTAAAACTCATTATCTTCAACCTCTTCCTAATCAAGTTAGAATAAAACTTGCCTCTTGGAAAGGTTGAGCTTTAAGTACGATAGGCAAACTTCACTTGGTAAATATTGTTATTGTTGGTTTTTTTTTCTTATATCTTTTATGTCTATAAATGACCTATTAGTTTGCTTAAATAGATTGACCACTGATTTTTCTAAACAAGCTACTATCATTATTAATTGGACTAATCTTTGTTCTCCCAAGTGTAAAAGTGAGTTTCATCACTAGTACAAAAAATACATTTTAAGTCAGGATAATAGGTGGATTAAAATGAAACCGATATAAATAAAAACGCAGTGACATTTTTATAAATATTTTAAGAGATATTACGTCAGTTAACTCAAAGCCGACGTAATATATCATATTCTACGTTGGTTGTCACTCATAACCGACATAGAAAAGACTGAAAAAAGTAAAAATTCAAAATTTGAAAACTTTGTAATGGTGCTCAAGATACTACGTCGGTTGGGAGGTGCTAACCAACGTAGTCTGCAGCCCATTTCCAACCTATGTAATATCCTTTTCTTGGAGCGCGAGTGAATTTTGAAAAAAATTTGGTAATAATTAGTCAAATACTACGTCAGTTAGCGACTCCCAACCGACGTAGTATGTCCCTAAAGTTAACATTAGGGATTTCAAGAAAGATATTAACTCTTACACTTACATTTTCTTTTCCTTCTCCTTCATGTTCTCCTTCACCTTCTCCTCAACCTCGTTGCCTCCTCCTCAGCCTCGTTGCCTCCTCCTCAGCCTCATTGCCCTATCCTCTCAGCCTTCGTGTGGTGTCGCTTTTATTCTCACTAGTTTTCATTTGTATTTCACGTGGTGCCACTTCTCACTAGTTTTCATTTGCATCTTTGTTGTTCATTGGTTTTGCTAGGGTTCGAGACGCTCCATTTTTAGCTTCTTCTACGTTCTTTTGGTGTGCGCAAACTTCTTGGTGGTCTCGGTTGAATGCTTGTTTCGACACCCCTTGCCTCTTCTCTTTGTAAGAGGTTAGCAATTTAGTAAAATTCATTAACAATAGTTAGAAATTTAGTTTTGACCCAAATTTTTTATCAACATCTTGATTTAATATATATTTGATGGTAGATTTCTTATATTAGGTTTATCATAGATTTAGGGTTTCAAAAATTTAGGGTGAAAAAACTTCAAACGATCATAACTTTTGATAAAGAGCTTAGATTGAGACGCTCCAAAAATGAAAGTTGCTCGAAATAGGGTAACAAATCCCCTAGCCAATAATCAAAGGCGGTTGAGCCTCCGAAAATTCCAAAATGTCATCGTTTAGGGTTTCTTTTTTTTATTTTTTGTTATTTTTCATCAATTTTTTTAGATTTTAGCCTTTGATTTCACATATCTATACTTGTTAAAAAATTCTAAATTTTTGTGGTGTTTTCTTGTATCGATTATTTATCAACCCATTAGTTTTATTTTTGAAAAAAAGACTTTTTACGTCTACAACCGACGTAGTAATCACCTCTTTCAGTTATTTTAGTTTAATATTTGATGTCGGTTTCTATTTTTCAACCGACGTAGTGACGTACATATTACATCGGTTGTATAATCGACGTTATATGTCCAAGACTTTCTACATCGTCTAGGTCAACATCGGTTCCAAAGTCGACGTAAAATATCTTTCAGAATCGATGTAGAAGACCATTTTTCTACTAGTGGATGTTACTAATTTTCAAGTTGAAAATAATTTTTATCTTTTGAAACTTGCTTGAAATTTTGCTTATAGTAAAAAACATTGGACTCTCTTATGAGAAGTCAAATTCCTTATATCTAAATACTAGAAAATTCTTATATTTCGTTTTTTTTTTTCTATATGGGCATTAGAAACCTTTATGATGTGGTTATTAAGAATACTTTCTAGAGTTGGATCTGATGATAATATTAATTTCTATTTCTGAATAATCTTTGGTGATAATATTAATTGCATGTGTTCCTTATAATGGAGTAAACTCTTATATAAGGTTTCTCATATTTGGATTGATTTTTTTTTTCTCTTCCTTATTTTTTTGTCCGACCTGCTTGATATTCAGAATATGAAAAATATTGTTATTTCAGATGTTCTAAATTAGATGCTTGAGGTCTCTAGTATTTTAAATTAGAAATTTGCTCATTTTTTTTTCTTCTTTTTTGAGTCTCCTGTGATTGAAGTACTATTATTTGGTCTTCTTTAATTTTTTAGTCAAGACTCTTGTTCTCTGAAAAATTTTACATACTAGGTTGCTAGTGATAATGAGGTGCAACATAGAGAAGTCTCTTTGTTCTGTGTTCTTTATGCAATAATCATAAAGAATATATTACTCATTTTTTTGAATGTTTTGTTGTTTTTTACATTTGGTGTTGGTTTCCGCAAGTCTTTCCTAAGACGACTTTTCTTCTTCTAGATGATTTTATCTCCTTTGTCAAGTTTCTATAGAGTTCTTCAATTAAACATATTAGACTTGTTATTATTAGTTTTTTTTGGCTTGAAGAATGAAAAATTAGACCAGATTTCAACAGGGTCTCAGCATAAATAGGATCATTGATTCGATAGAGTTATATTAAAATGTCAGGTAACTCTTTTAATAAATTCATAAATAATCATATATCTAAAGTTTCTGTTTTCAAATATTAAGTTATACAATCTTTTCAGGTTGTTCTGGATTTTCCTTTTGGTCAGCTAGATTAAAGGCAACATTCATGATATAATGAACGGTTCTCCTGATTTTGCTTCTTATATTGGGATCTTTATAGAAAAATGGAGTTATAATAGCTCTTGAGCATGCTAAAGAGGCTAGTTATATGGTACTTCACCTCTGCAAGTCATGCTTTCACAAAATCCAAAAGGTGTGTGGCCGAAACAGCATTTACAAAAAATTTTCAGGCCCATGATGACATATTTTGATTGACTCCGTAAGATAAATCCACACTTACTTGAGGGTCTGGGTCTCTTGTAGTTACAAGTTTTTCCTCAGGTAACGTCACAGAAATTCTATCAAGAAAACGGCTGCACCTCCATGTAGCTTTCTCGATTTTCTTTCCCCTTATCTCTCTCTTATATAAGCTTTCTCTATCTTTTCTTCCTACATGCAATGTGTTATGTGAAAAATTTATTCATTTATATTTTTTTGAATGAGTACGATACAAAAACAAAAACAAGGATTTTTTGAGTTGAAAGTGAGAAAAAATAAGGAATTTGAAAAAGTGGAGAGCAGATTTAAAACGAAATTAGATGTTGTCAGTTGTAATATTAAATTAAATTATTAAAACGTTGAAAATTTAATTATAGTAAAATGTGTATTTATGAACTTATTTAAATTTAAATTGTAAAGACAAAGTGAAGACTCTTAATAGGAATTATATATATAATTTATAAATTTAAGTTAAATAATTTTTATTCTCGTTACTATAAATTAAATGAATATTTTTAATTTCAATATTTAAATAAATTTATCGTATATATCTTTTTTGATCATTTTGATAATATAAAAATATTTATGAATTTTTTTGAAGTATTATTTTTTTTATAAGCTCTTATAAACTAATAGTTCTAAAATTCGAACTTTAAATAAAATGTATTAAATATTTCTAACTGAGCTTATCAAACCTGTCTTATTCTTTGATATCCTACTAAGACAAACCTGAAGTTAATATATAAAATCACAAAAAGAACAATTGTCAGTCTAATTACTCATTTATTTCTACGCTATTTTCCTCACAGAATGGGGTTTGGGCCGGCCCATATTGACCTAAGCCCAGAAATAGGAAACTTTGTACTAGTCTCATATAAGCCTCCGTTAACCTAGAATTCCATTTCCATCTCAGAGGTAGGTTATCGAACACTGCAGAGCTGCAATGGGACGTGTGATCCGTGCGCAGCGTAAGGGTGCGGGCTCAGTCTTCAAGTCCCACACTCACCACCGCAAGGGCCCGGCTCGCTTCCGCAGCCTCGACTTCGGGGAGCGGAACGGCTACCTCAAGGGTGTCGTCACCGACGTCATCCACGACCCTGGCCGCGGTGCCCCACTCGCCAAGGTAACTTTCCGTCATCCCTTCAGATACAAGAAGCAAAACGAGCTCTTCGTTGCCGCCGAAGGCCTTTATACTGGTCAGTTCATCTACTGCGGCAAGAAGGCCACTCTCGTTGTTGGTAATGTTTTGCCCCTTCGCTCCATCCCTGAAGGAGCTGTCATATGCAACGTTGAGCACCATGTCGGTGACCGTGGTGTCTTTGCTAGGGCTTCCGGCGACTATGCCATCGTTATCAGTCACAACCCTGATAATGACACATCTAGGTCCGTATCCACGTTTTTGTTGTCAGTGTGATAATTGCAATTTTTTAGTTGCTCAACATAATTTATAATTTGCTGGTTCAGGATTTTGGTAGAACTGTTTAGGGTTTTGTAAGTGATCGGAGCATTTTAATTATGTCTTTGCAATTCAGATTTTGTTGTAATTGAATTTCTGGGGCATCTGGTCGCTGGTTGATTAAAATGCCTGGCATAATGTTTAATTCATTGACGAGGAAGGTTGGGAATTTGGGTGAATTGGTTTAAGAGTTTTTAATTAACATGTTAGGTGCAATTTGATTGTTGTGGACGAGAACATCTTATATAGAATTGAGTGATGAGAAGGGTTTAGGGTTTTGGTGAATTGATTTAAGTGTGGTTCTTGCTTTGATACAGGATTAAGCTTCCATCTGGTGCGAAGAAGATTGTCCCGAGTGACTGCAGGGCCATGATTGGGCAAGTTGCAGGTGGTGGAAGGACTGAGAAGCCTCTTCTTAAGGCTGGAAATGCTTACCACAAGTTTAGGGTGAAGAGGAATTGCTGGCCCAAGGTGCGTGGTGTTGCTATGAATCCTGTTGAGCATCCTCACGGAGGAGGTAACCACCAGCACATTGGTCACGCCAGTACTGTCAGGCGTGATGCTCCTCCTGGACAAAAGGTTGGTCTCATTGCTGCTAGGAGGACTGGTCGTCTTAGAGGACAAGCTGCTGCTACTGCTGCCAAGGCTGATAAGGTTTAAGGAGACTGTTGTTAGGATTGGTATATTTCATTGCTTGTTTTCCAGTTTTGTTTTTCTTTCCCTCATAGATTGTTATGTTAATCTGTTTGGCCTCTCTTTTGAGAACCATTTTCTCCCCAGATAATGGAGTTTTTAATAGACGGTTATTTATATTATGGTGACACTCAGGGTTTGTTTTGGGATTCCTTGTAGCTTCTCGGAGTTGCAGTGGTTAACAGCTAAAATTTCAAGTTCTTTTTTATTCTCCTTGATAAACTCGTTCGTTAAAGTTAACGATGATATTCAATTTACATTTTAATAGAATCCCATTTATAGTCATAAAAGGTTGAACTCAACGTGGGAACCTCTAGCAATTCTGTATATGGGTTTAGGTTTTGAGCGATCTGTATATTACCATACCCATATTACTTTACATCGTTTACTGTATAAATTCACTCATGCGGCAGTGATGATTATTGAATACCCGTGGTGATTTTGTGGAAGTATTTTTGTGTTTTTGCATTTTCAATGACAGTATTACTAATTTAGATTTAACGAATAAAGTTAGTAAGTTTAATTGGTCTACATGAGAGTGCGCTAGAACTGTTTTGCTCCCAGAGTACGAATAAAATTATATATTATCATTTTGTGACTGGCAATCTTTCGATGATGAAATATCTGCTGTTACAGGCTTTTCTTGACGTGGGTTTTGTATAGATTGAGAGATGATTGATGGTAAAATTTTACCTCCGATGCTTTCTTGTGTACGTTTCGCTTCAAATGTAAACGGAATATGCAGCACAGTAGAATATTTGTTATCAGGCTACGTAGAAACGTCTATGGTTTGATAATGACCTTGTTATGTAAATATATATAATCGACACAATTGCAAATTTCTTGAACGATACATGTATATTTATTTTCTAGTAGTAATTAATTTAGGTGGATTCCTCTCTCGTGTTCTACCTTTGATAGTAAGGAAGGAAATGAAAGAAAGTGAGGGCAGAAAATGTAGGACAGAGAGATGAATAAAGTGAAAACAAATACGAAGAACAGAAAGTAACGTGAAGAAGAACTTGTCACTTTAAGAAATAATAAATAAATAAAATAGAATCAAATAATTATTTGATTATAATTATAAAGTTACTGATACATTTGTTATGGAATAAGACTGTCACTTTCTTCAATATTTTTCATTTTCTGTATTTAAGTGAAAAATAGAATATGTGAAACAGTTAAAAGTGCGATATTTTTCCTAATTTCTATATTAGTTAAACAAAAGAAATGGTTCCCTTTAATAAAAACAACACTCTTACAAGAGTTTTTGGTGCTAGAATTGGTCTGTTAAAAAATTACTTCAAATTATGACATGTGATCACTACTATTTCTATACAAGAAGGCAATCTTTATTTGTCATTCAAAATATCTACTTAAATATTATCCTCAAATATATAGATCTCGATTTTAATCAAATTTTTAGTCTTAAACTAACACGTCACGAAACTTAAATTTGAATATCCGATCTATAATTACTATTTCTTTTTTTCATTTTTTCTCATATAAATCATCTCACATTTTTTTCAATTTCTCTTTCCTTCCTTTTAATTTCATTTTTATAAAAAAAAAACACACATAAAAGTAAATATACTTAGATAAGAAGATTAATACTTTAATGTTTTTATAAACGGCGAGAAAACTAACGGTGAACTGATAAAAAGAAGAAGATTAAAAATGATTTAACTTTTTAAAATAAATTAAAAATCTTCACACGAAATTGAATACTCATAATATTTTTTTCATAAGAAGCACGTAATAATGTAGATAAATTTAAATACGAAAATTATCCTGTGTGGGTATGTGAAACGCCACACTCCTACATGGCATTGGTGTCGTATGATAGAGAGAAATGAGAAGTGCGTAATCAAAACGACATATAGGTGGAAGGTGGCAGGTGCGTTGGGCCATTTTGTCAGGTTCACCTCTCTAAAACGACAGCCAAAACTGGTTCCCAGGGCGCTCGGTAGTATTTTAGCGGAGACAAAACGCAACGCTTGGGCGAGTGTGCAAAATGGAGGTTCCAGAGAGGAACCATAACCGTTGGTATCATCATGGTCAAGTTTTCTCAGTGTTAATTGTCCTATTCCTCCTCCTCGCCGACAATGCTCTCTGCATCAGATTTCCCGATCGGGTCACCCAACCCGCCCTCCACCAACCCGACCAAGAGCACTTGCAGGTGGCCGTCTTCGCCCTCGGAAGCTTCTGGCGATCCGAAGCCGTCTACGGCTGCTTGCCCGGCGTTGTTCGCACTACCGTTGGCTACGCCGGTGGATCCAAGTCCAACCCCGAATACCGAAGCTTGGGTGACCATGCCGAATCCGTCAAGGTTCCCAATTTCTCTAATTTCCCACTCAATTGCCTCTTTTTCTTACTATAAGATCAAATGGACTTGCTATCACTAATTCGTTGAAATTGTGATGTCCGTATGCGTGACAAACTGTGAAGTTGTTCAATTTTTATAGGTTCATTTTTTAATCAATCTGATAAATCCCATTTTAATTACTAGAGCTTGGAATTGGATCAGTAACTGTGATGTGGGTTTGAAATCACTATGTTAATCGTCCTTGTTGAAACTACTTTGATGATATTAGAGTTCAGTTCATTTCACCGGGTAAAGTTTCGTTACATTGATGGTTTGGATTCGGATTATTGCATTGCATCAAATGATTGGTGAATGAGACTTGCCCAGCCAGCAATTCGACTGTGGTGTTTGCTTATTGTTACCACCTTACCCACATTTTCTATGTATTTCCTAGTAGCAGTTCAGGGAATAAGTTTTCTGGCTCGCCACGTCTTGTGTTCTTTTCAATAGACGAGTTCTCAGTGGAAACAAGAACATTCTGTTCGTCTAGACATTGTTGTATTGCTACCCACCTTGCTGAGTTTTATGTCCTTTGAAATAGTGATGCAGAATGCTTTAGACTCAAGAAAGTAAAAGCTTAAAACAATAAAATCATCTTGATATTTTGGTGTACTTTTGATTTTTGATCTGGTTGACTTATTCCGAACACCCAACCATCTCATAATTATGTCTGGTTGTTAGGATTGGTAAGTAGTTGTTCTGTGTTTTTTTATTTTTTGCCCCTGGTGTATTGCAGCATGTTTCTTGTTCCTAGATTGTCATCGTATCTGTGTTACCTAGCTAGAGTTGAAAACATGAAACATCTAAAGAACCCAACCAAATCCAATAACAGCTCCAGGTCTTCTATTTCCAAAGAAATGCTAAGTCCTCACTTGTGGCAGAGGTTGCATAAAGAGCCCTAATGGTTAGTCTGTGTCAAACCAATGTACCAATAACTGAGTGAAACTTTGTGTTAGGCCGACTAATGTCTTCCATCACTTTGTTTGATTTGTATATAGATCCTTATTCTTTTATAAAACATGCAATTGTCAAGTTTTGGAGGAACTCGTGAACATTTGACTTTAAGTTGTGGATGGCAGGGACTTTGTGATATGTGTTGAATAATTTGGAATCATATGTCCATTGTTCGTGAAAGAAAAAATTTTATTTGTAGATCTGGTGAAGATAGTATTATTGCATGTTTTATCATGTCATTGTTGTCTTGATTCTGGAATTCGTGAAGACTAGTATATATTGATAATATTTTGTAATAACAAATGGAGAAACTTTCTTATATTTTGTGAAGAAAGTAAATTCATCAATCCATGCTACTTCTTAATATTCAGATATAACTGCATGAATTTATTATTATGATGAGTTGATGTTGGACGATCTTAATTAAATTACCCATTATGGGTTGCTATTACAATGCAGGTTGAGTATGATCCACAGCAGATTAGTTTTAGGGAACTACTGGATGTCTTTTGGTCAAGCCATGATCCTAGGCAAGTGTATGGCCAAGGTCCTGATGTGGGTAAACAATACAGGTAGGAGGAGTACTGATCGCAACCACCATTTGTGTGATCCTCCCCATATTCAGCCTCGTGCTGAGTGTTATGTACTTAACAATGCCTGTATTCTGGCAGATCTATTATTTTTGTCAATGGAACTGAAGAATCAAGAATGGCTTCTGTCAGCAAAGAGCAGGAACAAACCAGGTCAAGAAGCAGCATTGTGACTACTCAAATTCTACAACTTGGAACATTTTACCCTGCAGAGCCAGAGCACCAGGTTTCGTTTCCAAAATTCTTTATTTACAATTGATGTTTGACAACACTAATCTGAGTGAATGGTAGTAAAAATCAAATTACATCTTTTTTAAGTTTGTTTGGGAAATAAGACCTAACATGTTTGTCTGACTGATATGATTCATGGTCTAACACTTCTAATTTTTTTAAGACTTGGAACCAAAAAGTTTTAATTTTGACAAACTTGGATGACTCAACCAATCATGAACAAGCTTAGTGCTAGTAGACAAAACAACCACCCAAAATACAAATGACTATATTTCACAATAGTAGAGGCCTCGAGATTCATGTATTCTTCCAATCATCTAAGTCGTACCGTGTTCCTGAATGACAAAAGAATCAACGTTAGCAATTAAAGAACTGTCAAATTTTACTCAAATCGCTTAGGTTGAAAAGAAAGTTAAGGATAAATAAAACAGAACTTAGATTCTATGAGGGATAAGGAGAAACTTATATCTGCCAAGGTAATTAGTGAGGAAATTTAAGGGGTGACATGGAAGAAAATAAAGAATCATTACCAACTATGTGATTAGAAGCACCTGAAGATCATGGTAACCTTGACCTAAGAACCAAAATTCCTCAAAGGAAGCCCATGATAGATAATTTTTGTCCTTTAGTTTCTTTGTTGTAATAGTGGGAGTTTGAGAGATAGACATATGTGGAAGCCGTTTTGTGAAAAAGGAGAAGAAAGCACATGTTTTTTTTTTCAGACGAAGGCTAGATTACTCCTTTTTAGTAGAGGTAAAATGGAGGTGAGTCCAGATAAGGAACTAGACTGCACCAACAAACATTTCTGGGCAGACGCAATGGTGTTCCATCAACCAGATGGCAGTGTGTGGCTTCGCACGTCAAACCGGGCACCTGAAGAAGGTGGGGCATGAGGGAGTGTGGTTGTGATTCTGGCCACACGACTAGTTGAGTTAGGTTGTGTTCATTGAGGCACACAAAACCGTAATGTCATTGTTGATATCATGATAGCAGAGGGAACGTATGGTGGTGAATGGAAGAGACAGAGCAGGATTATACCTGCTCTGATATCAACTATTGCCACTCATTGGGCTATATTGTGTTTGTGTAAAAAAAGGGTAGCGTACAAGAGAAAGAAAAGGGAATAGGGGACAACCGCCCTTTAGATAAATAAAAAACCAGCTTTATAAAAGGCTTAGCAACAAATAAAAGGATTATTTTGTCGTTTGTACATTGCAAATTTGCAATGGTTATTTATTTGTTGGAGTTGTTATTCTGGGAAAAATACTGCTGGAAATTGCCAGGATACCTGTTTGAATGGGCATTGAATGGAAGTTGTTCGCATTTCAATTGTCATACGTGCATAGTCTTGGATTGATGTTACATTGGATGACACATTAGACAATTTTACCTAAAACAACTTTCTGTGGCAGGTGAAAACTAAAGTATTGCCTTTCAAAGATCTGTCCCGTTAGATTAAATCAAATAACTGATATTGCCTGTTTTGTTCTTAATATGCAGAAGTTTGAACTCAAGCAAAATACCATTCTTCTTCAATTAATTGGCAACCTTTCTGCCGAGGAGCTTGAGAGGTCTAGTCTGGCAACGAAATTAAATGGATATGTAGCAGAGCTTTGCCCTCCTGATATCCAAAAGCGTATTGATGCCAAGATCAATGATATTATTAAAAGGGGTTGGCCAATTTTGAGGGATTTGTAGTTGGCCTCTTGGGAAGCTGCTCAGATTGTCAACGTTTCATTATTCAACTAACTTGCTTCGCTTCAGAATTACCTAGTTCAATAGCTTGTATCAGTTGCAGGGCTAGAAGTAAAAAAGAGGGTGTTTGCTGATTAAACCATTGTGTTGTGATTATTGTACGTGTAAAGTCTTTACTTTTTCCCTCATCTTAAAAAGAACTTTGTATTTTTTGTTCTCTTTTATTATGAGGTCAAGAGAGAAACTAGTAAATTTCAGCTTGGTATTAGTCAAGAGAAGAGTAACCGATTATGTTGGTACCTGTTTTAGAATCTTATAATTTTTTTATAAAATTTCTCAGCGAAAATCATTATATTCTTAGAAAAATTATTTTTATGAATTCTTCCCTATATTTGTTGTAATCAAGTAATTAGGTAACATAATCTATTATGCACTAATAAATCTGTCCACGCGTTTGGATGGTTGCTTTATTTATCTAGTTGCGTTTGGATGATTATAGAAGGAAGTTTTTCAATTTTTTTTCTCAACTAACTGTATAACAATCAGTTATTTAACAGCAATAGAATTATAATCCATTGCAATACATCCTCTTAGTTAAAATTCTCAAAAGAAATCAATCCTAATTTGTCTCTTCATTCAACTTGATACTCTTCAAAGGCTTGGTTAGTATGTCTGCTTGTTGTTCCTCAAAATTAAGTTTAGACTTTTATTTGCTTATTTGATCTCTTAAGAAATGAAGCTTCAATTTTATATGTTTGCACTTTCCATATGCAACTGGATGCTCTTTCATCATAGCCTCAAGCCAAGTTGATTCACATGCTACTAGTTGATTCACATGCTACTAGTTTTTTCTATCTCCTTTGTCTTAACCCAATCTGAGTCACTATAATCACAAACCTCTTCTTCTGCATTATTCTCACTTTGAGGACAGAAAATTCTCAAATCCGAGAGTACGTACCTTAGAATTCTCTTTGCTGCTTGAAAATGTTAAGTCCTTGGCTTCCTTACAAACATGCTTATCAAACATTGTATGCAATATATGATTTGGTATGGCATAGATTCCTTAGTGATGAATAAATGAACATCCCTTTGCTTGTCGTAACAAATTCAATGCCTGTGAAATATGAGAAATCTGTCATTTCAAATTCTTGCATGATGTTTTTGTTAAACTCAATTATATCATCCAGGTTGCTTTTCGTTATCCAAAGATAATCTACATAGAGACAAAGGATCAATAAATTGTTTTTATGATTTCTGATACAGATGCCTTGCTCGGTAGTGCATTTACTGAATTTCGGTTGAATAAAAAAAGTCATCAATCCTCAAACTCCAAGCTCTTGGAACTTATTTAAGATCACGTAGAGCCTTCTTCAATTTATGCACTTTTTCTTCATGTCCACTTACTACATATCTTGGTGGTTGTGTGATATAAACTTCCTCTTGCAGAATCTAGGAATGTTGACTTCACATCAAGTTAAGTTGGCCAACCTCTATAACTTGCCACAACTACAATCAATCTCACAGTGGTTTGCTACTAGAGCAAAAACTTCATTATAATCTTTACCATACTTATGTAAAGATCCTCTTTTAAGAAGCCTAACCTATATGTACACCTCTCCAATTGGCTTCATTTTGGTTTTAAAAACCCATTTCATATCAATTTGCTTATTTCCATTTGGTAAAACAACAAATTCCCAAGTCTCACTCTTTCTAATGGACTTCAATTATTTCTCCAGCGAATACTTTGAGATGTTTCTTCTTGACCTACTGGTTCTGATTCAGCAAAGAAAGGCAAAATGCAATGCACTAATTCTCCCTCTACATTGAATGATATATCAAAATAAACTTCATAGTCTTTAGATGAATGAGGTGTCTGTCTTATCCTTTGAGACCTTTTTGGGTGGTGGTCATGTGATTCACTAATGTAATGAATATCACTTGGATCCTCAAAAATGCGCAAGGGCAAGAACATTTTTGTCGAATGTTATATTAGACCAATTTGTCTTTGTAATTCAGCAGTAAAACTTCTCTATTTATGTGAACTTTCTTACTTCTAGGATTTTACAATTATGAGAAAATGTTGGATGACAGCCAATGAGAACTATTGTTGCTCCATTGTCATCAGTGTAAAATAAGTCAAAACATAAGAAGAAAAAGCTGAGTTATATTTTAATATTTTTTGAAATCCTTTTGCAAGTCCTCGTTTGATGAAAGTGAACAAACGAAATGTATATTTTAGAGGCACAATTTCAAGTAATTTTTTTAAAAGTTCCATCTGATGAGAGATGTCAGATGCAAGCTCAAGTTTGACAGACGGATTGTCTAAAAATGTTTCTTTTGCAAATATCTCGTTCTAAGATTAATTACAAATAAATAACATGTAATATAAAATATTAAAAAGAGAAATGATTTACTCTAAAGTTTTGTTTGGTGGAGGGAATAAATTTTTGAGTGGATTTAAGAAAAAAGTTTAGTTGTTTAGATAAGAAATAAATGGTGAGAAAAGAAAGACAAGTTTATGAATGATGTGATTTGTATATTTGATCAAATAATTTTTTAATAAATAAAATAAAATTAAAATTAATTTAGATTAAATATAATTATTTTTTAATATAATTGATACTTTATTATTTTAGTTGATAAAATTATAAAGAGTATAATTAATTTAAAATAAAAATTAAATTATTATTATTTATAAATTTATTTTAATTATTATTATAATTTTAATTTTATTATTATTATTTTTATTATCATTTTAAAATTTTACTATTTCTATATTATAACTATAATTTTTAATATTAATATTAATATTAACTTTATTTAAATTTAATTTAAAATAAAACATTATTAAATTATT
>Ga0099824_1004151_pt1 | contig 20962 bp, 6 predicted proteins | sample SiratrowhiteBW_FD_76837 | JGI IMG/M metagenome (GOLD analysis project Ga0099824, IMG submission 76837) | Root nodule microbial communities of legume samples collected from California, USA - Siratro white BW | ecosystem: Host-associated > Plants > Roots > Nodule | place: USA: California... | reverse complement strand
CATGAGCATGGCCCAATGGTCATAATGACCATCAAACCGTGGAATTGCTGGCTGAACAAAGCTGCTGTTCTCTGTAGCCATAATTCTCTGAATTTTTTCTCTTTTATGAATCTCTTGCTCTTGTTATTTTCTTAAGAAACTGCAGTTTCTTATCAGGCCTCTATGACGAGGCTCTGATACCAGATGTTGGATCTTAGAATAAATTTGCAAGTTTAAACTGAAAAGCATATATTGAATTGCAAAAGCAAGGCTTTATACAAGCCTGTTACAAGGAAAATAACATAAACAAACTCCACGTTTACAGTTCCTTACAACGTGGTGAGTGGGTCTAAGACCAATTCAAACAAACAGATTGTCCTACAAACCAGGGCATTATTAACAGAGTAGATAACCAACTAAGCAACAATAAAAAAAAAATCCTAACAGTTCTAATACTTCAACAAAAATAACGTATTAAACTGAAGGAAGTACTCGTCTTAATTTCTTTTGAGATTTTTTTACATAAACTGGGCTATTTTGAGATTTTTTTACATAAACTGGGCCAAATAGCCCAAGTGCTCATTCTCTTTTATTATTTATTATTCTTCTTTATATCCAGTTATGCAAAGTCCATTTGAATTAATCAAACATTTCTTTTGAAGGATTCTATTTGCATTGCTTTTATTTTCTCTCAGCCCCCATTCTGCATTTTTCTATTTATTTTCCCAAATATATTATTCCAAGAAATTATTTTTCGTTTTTTTAATACATTTTTTTTTATTTAGATATATTGTCCACTTTAACCGTGAGTCGCATGGTTAATCCTTAGAAAATGTTTTAGAAGATTAAAAGGAAAAAAAAAGTCTCGTGTAAAGAATCAAAAAGTAAAGAATAGCGATGTTTATAAATCTGTTTATACAATTTGTGAATATTTTATTTATAAAAAACTTATATCTATATAAATCGCTACAGTTTGTGTAAATCAACTTTGATGTCTATAATAGATTAAGTGTGTTTATTTATTTTTTTAATAATTTGATTTCTTAATAATAGTATTCAGGAAAAACACAAAAAGAGTAAAAAAAAAAGTAACAGACAGCTAAAATAGAAAACATAGCAACAAAATGTTTTGTTTTCTCTTTCTCGTTTTACTGTATTCCATTTTGTACCAAACAAAAAACTTTTGAACACTTGTTTATTAATTTTTTTTCTTTTTCTTCAAAATAATTCTTAAAAACATGTCAGAAATAATCTTTAAATATGTAGGACTAAGATCTATTTTTTTTTATTTGTTTGCAAGATTGGGCTACTGGGCCTACTCTTTAGGTTTTTGTTGCCTCAATTAATACAAACTTATATTCAAGGTGGACCTCTCACTTATCAAATTTCAAATCTTGTACATTGGATTTGCTCAACAAGAAGGAAACATAGGGTGTGAAATTAGGGCTACCATTAAACTTGTACTACAATTACAATCAGTTTATATACAAATATAATTATCTTTTATTACTTCAAATTTGGGGTGAATCGAGTCTCTCAAATATTGAAAAAAATGTTAATGATTGTCATTTATAAATAAAATAATAGTAATTTAAAATATTAGTTAACTATATTAATAATGACACAACTAAAAATCAAACATTAATTAAAGTTGGATTATTTGAAAAAATCATTAAACTATGTAAAAGTGGTTAAAATTAATCTTTATTAAAGAAAATTTATTTTTCTATATAAATATACATGAGAATGAAAGAAATATTAGTGAAGTATTTACTACTTGGAGAGCAGAGGTGGGCAAGAAAAAGTAGAAGGAAAAGTTGGAAAAATAAGATAACAAGTGAAAAGAAATTGATTTTTTTAAATGTTTGAATTGAGAAGAAAAACACAGAAAAAGTATGAAAGAAAATATATTAATTCTCTCTTTGTTTATTTGGTTAGATAGAAAAAGAGAAGACTTTTTTTATTTTAATTTATGCATTACTACGAAAATGATTATATTTTTATATAATTAAATTTATAAAAATATGAATAATTTTAATTTATAATATAATATTAAAACTTTATTTTAAACAAATTGTTGAAATTTAATGTCAGGACAATGATAAAGATAATATCTTGAAAGGAATGAACAATTAAGAAAATAAATTTGTTTTTACAATTAGTTGTGAATGTGATACGTAGAACACATCAAAAGAGAAAAATATATAATGAGAATGTCTAAATTTTATCATCACAAAAATAAAACATAGTTATTTTATCATTTGACATAAAAGTAGCATAAGAAATGTAAAACTTTTCACACTTTTTCTACGTAAAATATATCTTTTAGAAACTTACTGATATAAAACTTTTTAATCTCAAATTACATGTTTTTTAAATATTATTTGTTACTTGCCATTTAAATATCTATCACAAGTCTTATTCAATTTTTAAAATATGGGTGATTACAACGTGAAGTTGCATTAAAAACGGTCAATTAAATATATAACAAAGATTAATTATCAATAAGTAAATAAATATTTTGTAAGATTCACGTGACTACAAAAATAAAACTTTCACTGCAATGAAATCCTGTAGTTTACACACAAATGAGTATTTGTTATTTTACTTTTATCTAACCTCTTAGTTCTTTGAATTATTCCAAAAAAATAAAAATTACTATTTTGATTATGTTTAAGTAATATTATCTTATAACATATTTGATTTTTTTTAGCAGAAAATGAATTAGGAATCTCAATTTAAATACGTCTGTCTAATTGGCTCAATAAAAAAAATTACAAAAACAAACAAAGACATTTTTCCACTATTTATAAGAATCATTCCACTACGAAGATAGTGTTCTTAGAGAAATCTGATCAGTTTTAATAAGACCAACCTAATATTTGCCGGTTCAATTAATATCGTTCTGGATAGAGTTCATTAATTATTATTATTTTTCAATGTAGTAGTTGACAACTTTAATTTGGGGAAAAAAGGAAGGCACCATTAACTAAACCATCAACCATTTAGATCCTCTTTAATACCCTAAAAATATCAACTTAATATATTTATTACCATGATTGAAGATAAATATTTACATATATATTTAATTTTTATATGTGCAAAATAAAAATATATAAAAGGAGTTCACAGAACCAATAGATTAATTTTACTTAATAATTAGTTTTTAATTCAAGTGAATTGTATGTGGAATCGAGATTTAATTGCTAGAATTTACTAATAACTAAATTTTAGAATAAAAAAATTCAAAGACAGATTATATCACTTTAAACCTTTAATTTTTACTAGAACCAAAATGCAAAATAACTTTTATTCCAAATTAATTTCCTAAACTTTCATCTAAGTACACACTATCTAGGAGTTTGTTTCTAACCTATGTTTGAATGTTTCCCAATTTAGTGAGACAAATCTCACTCGGGTATTTTAATGACATATGCTTTAATTGTACCGTCAAAACTCCGTATATTTTTTCTTTTGGTGTATGTCTACATGTGTTCGGGTGTTTTTGAATTTTTCTTAATTAAAAACTATTTAGATTGGATTAAAATTGCCTGTTTTTCAGAATCTGAAGATTAAACTTGCAAAAGAAAAAACAAAAATTGCCAGTGAAAAGTAAAGGAAAACCAACCTCTTTTATAATAAGTTACAAAGAATACAGTTTCATTTCGCTAAGTTAATTTCCCTGTCAATTTCTTTAGTTAAGGTTGGGCTTATTGCCTACCCTAGATCTTCATAGTGTATTCAATCATTAAACGAATCAATTTACATTAAAATGGCTTCATGATTGTGTCTACGTGACATTATTGTGTCTCTCCCACACCTGAATGCTACAAATAGAGGACTATTAGGTAGATTTTGTATAATATGTTAGCTTCATTTAGCATTTAGAAAAAAAAAATGTAAAAGCACAGGTTTTATAAATATAAATTTTATTTATCATTCTATATATTTATTATGAAATATTTATTTCGATATAATTAATAGTTATTTGTATACACTTTAAGAATTAAGATTATTGTTAATTTAAATACATATTTTTTTCTCAATCTTTCTAGATGTATTTTAAAATAAAATCATAACAAAATTTTAAGTTTTAAAACAAAGAATATATGAGATATAATGGCTAATTCTAATGATGTCAATAAATTTGAGATCAAAATATTTGGGTCATTTATAGAAATTTTGTTTTTTCATATTTTGACTTACAGACTTGTTTCCGTATACTTAAAAATCGATATCAATGTTAATTTAAATATATTTTTCTTTCTTTAACTCTTCAAAATACTTTTTAAAATCAAAATCCTAACAAAGTTTAGAATTCTAAAATAGATAATATCCCAGTATACAAGTATACAATAAATGATCATACCTATGTTATCTCAATTGAATTCAGATACATTATTCTCCGCACTACATGTATTATTACTTTTTATTTATTATTAGTTTTATAAAATAAATATTGAAGAATACACCTTATTTCTGGTCTCAACCATGGCCATCTCTATCTGATTTTGTAACATGAAAGAGTTGATTAATTACCTTCATCATATACACCCCAAAAGTCATGTAGGTCCTCAAAGGCATAGGGGTTCTGATTGTTGTTGGCTTCCATGTATTTGCAAACTGTTTCTTTCTGCTATCTTCGTGATATGGAGTGAGAAAAAAATTTTATCATAGTAAAAAAAGATTACTAATAAAAAAAATCCACACACATACATGAAGTGACGTTGCTTTTATCATAAAGAAATCAAAGGTGGTAGATAGGATTTTACATCACTGCAATGGGACACCATGGCAGTGCAGGGACCAGTGTGACTTTAATGCTCAAACTCTTGAAAACGTGGTCAGCTCAATTTATTAGGTGCCCTTAGATAATGGGTCCCTCATTCGGACAATTATCTCTCTTTCTTTATCTTCTTTTTCCTTCCAGTCCTTTCAATTAAAGAATAACCCTGAACCAAATTTGAAGCATAAAAAAAAATACTAATTTTTGAAAGAGAATATTTTAATCTTTTGTCTTTTTTTCTATTAGAAAAAATTAAAGTGCACACAATAAGAGAACAGTGATTTCTATCCATGGCCCCAGTGTTGCAGGGTTATGATATGGTGTGGACCTTGGTGTGTATTTTTAGTTCTTGTACTCAACTGATTTTGGTGTGAAGCAAATCCGATTGAGGACCAGCTTTTGTGAAAGAAAAATCAACTAGAAGAAGGGTTGGTGATTTTGCTTTCAACCCACGAAGAATCTTTTTCCATAAAGAACAAAAAGTGCTTCTATCATGCCATGCTTTCACACTCTCTTGTGCAGTAGTGTAAACTTTTGCCTTTGTTAAACTTGGCTCTTTCAAAAAGTTTGCTGTCTTTTAATTAAAAAAAAAAAAACTACTTCAGTATTATTATTGAAAATTAAAAATTAAAATTGTGGTTATACACGGTTAGCTATAAATAAAAAGTTAAATTTGTTTATGGGTGGTTTTGATTTTTTTTTTATTTTTGTAGAATTCGTTTTCTATTTGAGGAAAACCAGAAAAGAAAAAGGAAAACCAAATCCTACCTTTCTCTTGTGTCTTGTCTCTTGATTGAAAACTTGCTTTATTTGTCCACTAGCAATTATGGGTTGCCTATGGAAAAACTCTGCAAGTTAGGGCAGTACTGTGACTATACTTTTGTTCATTTCCTTTTCTTCTACAGTGTTTTTTGTTTTTGTTACATTTTCCTTTTTCTTTTTCCTAGAGTTTTGTGACAACATATTAAGTATTAAAAGATATAATTTTTCATAAAGATTTACCTGGCTTCTTTACGTGGTTCATTGTAATTGTTGGTAAAATGAAAAATTTCTTGTTAAAAGTATGCAGTGACTTTTTAGTAAGAACAGTTAGATTTCTTTCAACATTACAGATTCAAACAGTTAGATTTCTTTCAACATTACAGATTCAAACATCTTGTCAAAAGTTTATGCAGTGACTTTTTGTTTCATGCTTGTTATGGTTTCTATTAGTTTCTGCTTTTATTTTATTTTTCTCTATTTACTTTTTTTTTTTCTTTTTTTTCGTATGATATTTCCAGAAGCAAGCAGTTGAATTAGACTCACATTAAATACTTTAATCACTACTTCAAAAAGGATGGGCTATATTTTCTTGTTAAATGTTTTTAATTAAAAAGTTATTTTCCTTTACACGTTGATGGGCTATATCATCTTATTACTAGATTTGTGATCGAGAGAGTAAATTGATCACGTATTATATTATAAAATAGTTAGAATTTTATTGCAGTTGATTATATTGTAAAATGTACAAGTTGAAAATTCTTTATAACTTTTAATATCTCATTTCACTAATCTTTTTCCCCATAAAATTTAATTCAAAAGAAGAAAATGTGTAAAAAAAAAAGAAAAAAATGTGAAAATTTTAATGTAAATAAAATAATAAATCAAATAATTTTCATTAAACACTTTTATCTCCTACAAACTATATATATATATATATATATATATATATATAAATGTATACATTATGGTTGTAAATATCTGATGGAAAGTATTCCTTAAGGAATCACGAGAATAACATCTATTTACTAACATCATTAAATGTAGAATGAACTGTAACTATTGTCAAAGATGATAATGAAAAAAAAAAAAAAGTATTGCCAAGATTTCACGATGCTCAAAATTAAATTTGTAAATTTGATGATGAAATAAGTGGTATGTGATAATTATTTTGTAAGGTTTATTCACCTATTTTCAATTATCTATAGTAGGGATAACAATGTGGCCTCACAACAAGTTATAAAAAAAATAAGATAAACAGTTTGCATAATTTATATTTTGGGTGAGATGACTAGTTTCATCCACCATTCTGCATTAATTGTTTTTTACTTTTTATTGTTACGTAATATTATTTATATATTAAATATGACTAAATAATTTTATTTATCATTCTATTAATTTATATATTTTAATACAAAATATATTTTATTTTATATACTTTAATATTTTATAATATATTTTCTTATTTATTTAATAAATAGTAAATCATTAGTCCTTAAATATTTTGTTATTATAATTGTTATATTTGTAATAATTTCTTATTATTTAAATATACTTAAATTTGATTTAAAACTTATAAAGGATATTCTATTTTTTTCATTTTTTAATTTATGTAGGTCAAATGCAATTATGCGAGACGGTCTAAACTTAATCAGCAAGTTTTGTGTTAATCAGTCTCATCAATTCGGTTTTTCAAATTAAATACTAGGCAGGTTAAAACAGTATAGATTAATCTATGTATCACTCCTACCATGTACTATTTTTGAAATATTATTTTAAAAATATATTAAAAACTGCTTAAAATATATTTAAATTGTAACATGCTAAAAGTAACAAATTCATAAGTGATAGAGGGGGGTGGGGAAGAGTGAATTACTATATATCATTCGTGAAAATTAAGAACATAGTTATGTGCATTTTCAAAAGGCTCATAAATATTTATTTGTGACTATTAATGCATGATCATATAATTTAAATTTATTTTCCTAATCTTTGTCTACATGTATATAGATATACAGGGACCGTATTTACATGCAATGAATGAGCAATGTTATTTGTAGTTGTACCTATTCATACGGCTACTGCTTTCTAAAGAGTCTCTATCTCTTCTTCTCAAAATAAATTCTTCCCAACCTACTTGCAGATGCATTTCACAATTTGCAAAAGAAATTGTAACTGTTACTAAAAAAACAAGAACATGAAAAATTATAAGGTTACACAATTTTCAATATATGTGACGTGCATGAGACCTAAATACAATGTCAGCCACCAATTGTCGTACTTAGATTTGGATCAATTGTCCATTCAGATGGAGAGTGTCAAGTGATTTTATATATTATTTTAAAACACTTTATATCATTAAGATTATTATTATAATTTAGCATTGATCATGACTTATAAAATTACAGACAAAACAAATTTGAATGACATTGTAAAAAGTATTTTACTTACAAAAGATATTTATATCTATATCTATATATTGATATATCTTAAATATATGAATATATGTTTCTTTGTTATAGGATGATGACAGATACTATACTCTTCCATGCACAGACCATAATAATATGACAGGGGACCACCCTATTCATAACCTAGTCCTATCACTTTCACATTCCTTCTAATACCAGAAACAATGCACCTTATATAAAGATAACTTCACTTCAGACCCCTAGCAAAACAATAATGTCTACACCTAAATGCAAATGTTCCCACTATCCACTAATCAATCCCCTAACTACAAAAACATATTGATTTCTTAGAAAGAAATAAGTTATAAATTATTGATTACTTATTAATATTAATGTTTTATAATGAAAATGCTAAAAATACACTTGTGATTAATTTTGAATAACTCATAATTGATTGATTATGATTAAAAAAAACTAAATTTCTCCCTCTTACTTTAATAATATAATTGATTATATGTTAATTATGTGTATTATATATTTTATGTACATTTTTTCACACAGATGTTATCTTTTTCCTACTTTTTTATGCCTTCGCTTATATAAGACTTTATTTATTCTCCATTTTTTTTATACCTTTCTCTCTTTCATTGATTTAAATCCTAGACACTAAGAAGTTTTTGTTACAAAGAAAAGTTGAAGAAATAGAAACAAAAAAATAAGAGAAGAGGATCCTAAACACTACAATTTTTTTGCTTCTGATCTGTCTTTTAACTAGAAAATAAACTTTTAATTAAAGAAAGTTTTAGTTTACATTGGAATTTCTGCTTTTCTAACTTCCTTGCGATGTTAATGAATTATTATTTATGAAGCGACTTTGAATTAGGGTTTTGCATATGCTAACATAGGGCTAGGGCTTTCCATCACCAATAGTCTAAATTTACAGCTTGATCACTTTGTTTCCACCTAAAAGCAACATTATGAACTAAGCATAATGTGAAATCCTTAGCTTATCTTTTAATAAAAGTTTGGCATATGATTATGCTTGGCTTCATGTGACTGACCATAAAAAAAGAAGAGGACAAATGGGACCACTACTTAAATAATTTCTTGACTAAATGTCTATTTAAATAGTAACTTGTTCAAATATAATAAACTAAGTAAAAGGAAAGGACAATGACTTCGGTGAACTTCCTATAAAAGAAGCAAATGACAGATTCTCATTATCTTTTTATTGTGTACGTATTTATCTTAAGGTTCTGCCAATTTAAAACATGATGCACGTGGTAGCAATTTCATTTTCATGTTTGTTAGTGCGATGACTTCATTATGAAGCTCTGACCTGCATACCAGTGATTAAGAAATTAGAATATATCAATTAAAAATATTTAGCGACTTATATTACATAAATTTAAGCACAAAGATATTATTTCTCTTTCTTATTTTTCTCTCTTTAATCAATTCTTACATGATTTAGTCTTATTACCCTATAATAGACTGGATATAGCAGGATTATATTTATTATTTTTGATGATTTTAATTCTCCGTTAATTGCTGTTTAGATTTTTATTTTTTTTTTGAAAAATTTAACGTTGTTAACAGATTCCCATTAATTTTCAATAAGTTCAGAAATGACGGTTACAAACTTCCATATTTTCGACAGTTTACAAACTTCCGCTAACAGAAAATGTGATATAATTATATAACATTTTCTTGGCGTTATCACACTTTTCTCTTCATTATACTTATGCTATCACCTTGGTTTAGTGGTAAATTACACTATTATATTTGTAGTAATTTATATTTTAGATGTCATGTTAATTAAATTTCTTACAAATTATGTAATAAAGGTTATTAAACTTGATTGTTTATGTAAATTCATGAGTTTTGTAAAGTTAACTCAGTAAGTGTCAATTGTAGTCTTGTAAGAGTTCACTTCTATTAAAAAATATATATTAAAACATTTATAAATATCACAATAATTTAACGTTTTAATTCCACGATAAAATAAACTAGTAAACATTAATAATAAAGTAACTAAATCTAGTAGTATATTACTTTTATGTTTAGAATAACGAACTATAGTTTTTCATAACATGTTATGTTTACATTTTTATCAAAATAAATGTTTATATTCAGTGAACTTTTTAAAGATAAATTATAAACGAATATATAAACTACTGTAGTGGATTAGTGGAGAGGAGAAAGAACACTGTGCTGTCTTCAGGAGAAAGAACACTATGCATTAATTAATATTTTCTATTTTTTTATTACATTGAAATAAATCAATGATAATAGAAAACTTTTATTGAATGTTTTTTTTTTCTATTACTTAATCGGAAGTTTGATAACAATATGTTCAGTTTTTTTTTCTTTTTCTGTATTACTTGAACTTGATATTTTTATTTAATTAGATTGCCGTGTTTTAGGGTTTGTGGCGAAGGTAAGCATTTTAATGTCTATATACATATTTATACTATAATAAAAGGAATTTTATGACGAACTTAAACCACTCATGAGTTCAGCGCCTTATCTTATTGAAAAAAATAAAAGCCCTTGTCACCAACGTGGCACATTGTTATTGCTATTAACCTATTGATTAAATTTATTCTTTTCCTACACATGACTAATTTACTCATATTAAATTAATTATTATTAATATCAGTATTAATATAAATAAGAAAATAACCATAAAAACAAAATTTAGTCGGGTCCAGTGCGTTTCTCATTGCTCTTCTTCTTCTTCTTCATTTTCTTTTCTCTTTTCTTCTTCTTCGTCTTCCTCTGTTTCTCAAAACCCTCGCATCACGTTCCTTATAATTGCATTTCACAAACCCTCACTTTCTTCCATCCCAAACCTCCAATCTCTCCCTCTCTCTGTTCACTCTAATTTCTTTCACAACGCGCCGGAAAATCTCACCGGAGGCCGCCATGGCTGACTATTTCTCCAGCTCCGTCGAATTCGGACTCAACCTATCCAAGCGAGTTTACTACGGCAAAGGATCGGCTCCGCAGCTGGTTCGCTCGATGTCACGGTCGCCGGAGGGATTCCTCCCGACGGCGCCGATGTGCTACGCGGTGATATCCGATCCCGAGAAGGTTGAGAATCCGGACATTCGGAGTTACCAGCCGTACGTGCACGGCCAGTGCGAGCCTCCGGCGCTGATACCGCTTGAGCTTCACGGCGTGGCCATGGAAGTGGAGTGCTCCTTGGACACGGCGTTTGTAACAGTCACCGGAAAGTGGCGCGTGCATTGCGTGACCGGAAGTAGTACGTGCGATTGCCAGGTTGCCATACCCATGGGCGAACAGGTACATACTCAACAATTAATTCAATTCCAATCAATGCATATATTTCCATTTTCTTAATTCTTTCAATTTTAAAATAATTTTCTTAATACGAAAAATAATTAATTGAATTTAATTCCTGCAAACTTCAAGTACAAAATCAGAAATCACCATTAATTTTATTTTTTTAAACCGTTTACATAAAAACAACCATTTTTTTTTACCTTTCTTGTCACGTGACAGTCATGAAGTAAAAAAAAAAAAACGTAGTCGCATGTTACAATCCCGCGGTAAAAGTTGGGTGGATGCATATAAAAAAAAGTATTGCTATAATTGGATGATGTGAGAAAAAAAGGATAAGAGATTAAAAAAAAAAAAACGAAAGTGAGATTATATAAATTAAGGGAAAGAAAAGAAAAAGAAAAGAATTGAGAATTCATGCGCTTATATATATATATATATATATTTAATTCGTTATTTTTATAATAATTACTTAAAAAATTAAGATTTTTTTATTAATTTATACTGTAAAAATGTCAAACACGAGATATATCAAATAAAAGTAAAAACAATGAAATGCTAACAACCAAATAAAGTGATGTCTTTGTCATAAAAAATGAAAGTGAAAAAAAGTTAAAGTCGAATACTTGGATGCATAAGGATATATTTGGATGTGAGTTAGGAAATTCAAACCAACTTTATTTTTTTCTTGAATATTGCGTGATTATATTTGAGTTTTTTTTCTCTCTTTAATATCTAGTTAAAAAGTAGAATTCATATTAAACTTCAGCCGAATAAAAGACTACAACAAATTTTTTCTTAAGTGGTTCAAATTCAACTTTACTTTTTAGAGATAGTCATAAAGAGCAAAAACTCCTATTCATTGGATAACCTTAAATAAATATCCTTACACAAAGTCATTTGATGTTTTCGAGGGATCATATCTTTTAAATAACCGATAATTTAGACTTTTGCAGTATATATTAAATAAAGAAAAAACAATTATATGATACAAGAAGTGTCAAATTACCTTTCGTTGACAATAACATTGAGACATGTTTTTAGAAAAATTACACATATATATTGTTCTAATTTTGAGATATGAACCATGCACATAGTATTTTAAAAACAAAAAAAAAAATAAAATCGGGAAATGAACGGAAATTAGGTATAACGTTTAGTTAAGAAAAGTGTAAGTGTAATTAATGTTAATTTTAAGGAATATCGGTATATCCTTATCTGTTTTGCATTATTTAGTGTATTGAGTGAAAATGGTTTTACATATATATTCTTTTATTTAGTGAAAACATATTTTCTAGGCGAGGAAAAAATTATGTTTACTTTCACAATCAAATAATAGCGTTTTCCGATCAGTTATTGCAGCCCATAGTTAAAAAAGTGAAAAAAAATATTCAATTTTTTTTAAGAGTTTATTGTCACCATGACATTTTTAAACTATTAATTCATCAGGAAATATCTTTAATATGATATAAAAAGACATTTAAGACTTTTGATGCGTGTATTTTTAGTTTTCTTAGTGGATAGTTTTCTAACAAAATGTTTTCAGCTAAAAATCATTTTAGGGAAATGTTAATACCAATGAAAACATATTTAAAATCAAAGGATATGAAGTTTCCAAAGAATACGTGATGTATCCTCTATCCTGGTAAGTTTTAGACCAAGGTTCTTTGTAACGAAGGCAAAGGTTACTAAGGGTTTTTTTTTTAATACTCTTTCAAAAACATTTTTTTAATTTCCAAAAAATATAAAATAAAAATTATTTGTAATTTTGGTAGATGATTCTCTGTATATCATTAATATCATATTTGCCTCCAATTTTTTTATTATACTTTTATTTTAGTATATTATAATTTAATATTTATATTAAATTTACCATATATATATATATTTAAATAAAATTGATTGTGTTTTAAAATTTGAAATTCAAGAAAACATATTAGATACCATTCACTATCACTTTTCCAATCTAACCTCATCACAATATACTATTGTTATGAATAAGAATAAAATGGAAATATCATTTGTCTACATCAAGTTATATGTAATTAAATATAATGGTTTGTCTTTTAAAATTTTTAAATTCAGAAGAAAATATTATATATAAGTGTACTCCTATTTATCAAATTTAACATTTATCAGCCACATCATATAATATAAGTACACGTAAGGATATGAATATAATTTATATACACGAAATTGGATAATTATATATTGTTATACATAAGAGGCTTCCCGAGTATACACTTCTCTGGAGACTTACTGGCTACAAGTTCCAACGTTTTAAAGAACAATGCTTGGCAATTCAAATATTTATACCATCTACAATAGGATGTTACGTATGAGATCAATTTGGTGGAGAGAAGTCAGTTGAGGGTGGGTTAAATTCCTTTCGAACTTTAGAATTTGAAAGGTTTTGCATGTTGCATAGTTAACATTCGTTCCTATTAGCGATTTCCACATGAGTGAGAGGAGGACTGATTGTATCCTTGTATGGATGGATCTGACTCAAACAGTGTTTTTACAATGGACTACATGAAATGTTTTGATGTTTCATAACTTTATGAAATTGCATAGCAATATTTTGTGCAACTTGATATGTAGTTTGTTTAATGAATTCTCAAGTTAATACGATGTGGCTAACAGGGTTCACTTCTAGGTCTAGAGGTTGAAGGTTCTGGAAGAACTTATCAAACTGAATTGATCTCCCTGAAAGATGAAAAGGATAAGGATAAAGTGGCCAAAGCTAAAGATGGATACTTCTTGAAAAGCCATATATACACCGTTAAGATTCCACAGGTTATTATTACATAGCAAAATAACTTCATTATTGATAGTTATTAATGTCTACAGCCTATTCATTTGAAAAATTATTCATGTCTTGCAGTTTAGGGGAGGCTCCGTGTTCTCAACTAAGATCAGATGGTCCCAGAAAATATTATTTCATGATGGCCAGTTATCTGTCTGTATCCCTTTCAGCTTTCCGTCATACGTCAACCCATCTGGGAGAAGAATTTCTAAAAAGGAGAAGATATTTTTGAAAGTGAATTGTGGTTCTGCAACGGAAGTGTTATGCAAAACCACCAGTCATCCTCTAAAGGTAAAACTTATCGCACTATTACAAATTTCAGTTTGGCCACCTTTAGACTTAAACAACATTTTGCGACTTTCAGGAACTACTACGCCAAGCTGGCAAATTAAATTTATCATATGAAGCAGAAGTGTCAGCATGGTCAAGTACAGACTTCAATTTCTCTTACTCTGTAAGACCCCAGAAGCATAGAATTTTATTAAAATTATTTAATGCAATTCATTGAAAGCAACAATGAGTGATTTCTGAACCATAGATATTCATAATCAGACATGAATATTATCTGTGCCATAATAAAAAAAAATTATTAACTTAATGGTCTTGTGTTTTTACACAGTTTTCTTCAAATGACATATTTGGAGCTGTTCTCTTGCAATCTCCATTCCTGCGTGATTTTGACGAAAGAGAGATATTTTGTTTGTATCTTTACGCGGGAAACGGGCATGGCAGAAAGGTTTGTTGCAATATTATTTTGTTAGTACAAAAGGAATATAGAAATATTATAGTTAGCATTCACAGGTGCATGCCTGTTTCAACTTTCAAATGACGCTGCCTTTACTTTTCAAGCGCATTTATAATGGAGCGTTCTGTCACTTGATAGGTTTTTAAAAAGGATGTGGTGTTTATAGTAGATATAAGCGCAAGCATGAAGGGAACTCCTCTCGATAACACAAAGAATGCCCTACTGACATCGCTTTCTCAACTAAATCCACAAGATACATTTAACATTATAGCTTTCAATGGAGCAATCTACTTATTTTCATCATCAATGGAATCAGCTACAGAGGAAGCAATTGTAAATGCTACGAAGTGGATTGACACTAATTTTATTGCTAATGGTGACACTAATATCATGCTTCCCTTAACACAGGTATTTCTCGTTGACATTTTCAATGAGATGTGCAAAACATTGTTTTCTTTTTTCAATGCTTGTTAACTAAAACTTTTCAATTATCTTTGTTTTGTCATATCTACTGCACACATGAAAGTATTATCATGTCTAAGAAGAGGAGATGTAAAATCTAAGGCTACTATATTATTACCTATTTAGCTTTTATTTATACACCAAATTTGTTGGAATGGCTAAAAGAAGTATAGACGTCTGACGTTGAATAGGAAAATATCGAGTAGCATGAGTAGGAAGAAGTTATATCTAATATTGTTAGATTTTACAATGAGTGTAGTGATAAATTTACTTGTGTAATTTGTACCTGATAAAAATGAGCTCATTCTTTTTTACTTTGCATTCTCCCATTTTTCTTGGAAATTTACCTGGTTTTTTTATGTCTAAAAGTCTACAACATTAACTTCAGTACATGCACTTTGAGTCTTTTGAGAGCTTTCTGTGATTAACAATATCATATTCCTTATCTGACTTCAGGACTTGGTATCTGTGTTTGATTTTCTTCTAATGTTAAACGTAAAGATATAAGGTAGATCTGTTACTGTTATGGTATGTTTACCTTTTAATGGCCATAACATTCTATGCGGTGTTTAATCCCTTGTATACCGTACAAAAAGTTTGGATTTTGAATCCTAAATATATATTCTGGTCTATCTTAGGCAATGAAGCTTCTTGAGAAATCAACTGATACGGTCCCTCTTATTTTTCTCGTTACCGATGGGGCTGTTGAGGATGAGAGAGAGATATGCGATTTTGTGAAAAGCTATGTCTCAAGTGGGCAATCAGTTCCAACACCGCGTATATGTACCTTTGGCATAGGCAAGATTTCTAGCTTCCGCTTCAAAAAATAGCTTCTGGCATATCATTAATTGGCAATGTTCATTTGACACTTCAATCTTTGATAAGTATTTTACTTTAGCTAATGTTTTAAGTAGCCAAAATGTTCTTTTTTTGTGCGTGAAGATAAAAATGTTTTGAATCTTAATTTAGTATCTGTTTGGATATAAATTAAAAGTGCTTTTAGAACTTGTCTACTAGAAATATACAATTTTGTTTTCAGCTAAGAAACTCTCAAAAATATTTCTTGCTCTGCATCCAAAGAGGCTCTTAGGCATGTTTTAAACTGAAGAATCGAATGCTTTGACATGCTGCTTAATTTGTTAAGAGTGTTATAAAACAAATCAAGAAGGTACGTACCCCTTAAAAAGGGTAGTGCAAATAATTGGGGTTGGTCGATTTTGACAAGGTCTTGGTTTTGACAAACCGGTGGACTTTTATCCGTAGGTTATAACCATTTTGACTGTTCGGCAAAACCCTGACCTTGGAATGGGATTACCTCCCACTACCAAAACTTTTTTTAGAGAGTTGTGTATTTTTATTTATTTTTTTCAATTACCAATTACTGGGCTTGTGACTAGAATGATGTTGTAAGTGTGAAAGAATATAGAATCTTCTATTTATCAACATTTCCTATTGGCATCATATTCAACATAGATTTTTTTTATTATTAATCTCTTTATTTGTTGCCACACTTTTCTTTTTTTAGTGATATTTCTCTGTTTCGCTATTTGAAACTTCAGGATTATATTGCAATCACTACTTCCTGCAAATGCTAGCACAAATTGGGAGGGGCCATTATGATTGTGCTCATGATTTAGGTCAGTTTCTTTCCTTGTCCTGTCAACCTCATCGCAACTTGAAGTTTGCGCAAATTTGAAGAGTAAATTTGAAAAAATAAATGTTTCGTATTATGTGTTGAAGTTTCCAAAAGTGCTAATCAGTGTGTTTAGACAGATGAACCACAAAAATATTGGAGATGAATAGGGACAAATTCACTGGCAAAACTTGCTGAAGAGAAAGGATCTCCAAAGTTTATAAGGAGTATTTTGACTATATTTCTAGATAAACCGGGACATCTTAGCTTACATTAAAACTAGATAGATTGTGATTAATATTAGAAAATGGTTGGCCTAACTGATTTTCAAAACTGGTTCGAGAGATTGAGCAAGGCTTAATCCACACATATATGAAGTTTTATTGATCTCCTTTTTTTTTTTCATCTTTTCCAGATTCAATTGAATTTAGAATGCAAAGGCTATTCAGTACAGCTTCATCAGTTATAGTTGCTGATGTAAGAATCGAAAGTTTAGAAGGTCTCGATTCACATGAGGTACATATCCAATGAAGTATTATCCATAATTATCACTCGAAACGTGCTCTAATGATATATATAGTTTACTTAAAGATCATATTTACGTGTTAGATCTATCTGATGTTGAAACTATATTCTGATTATATATTGCAGTTATTCCCATCTCATATACAAGATATATCATCTGGAACTCCGTTGATCCTATCTGGCAGATACAGTGGAACTTTCCCTGAATTAGTTAAAGTCACTGGTACTTTAGCAGATATGACTAACTTCGCAGTAGACCTTAAAGTGAAAAGAGAGAAGGATATACAGCTCAGTAACGTAATATCTCACTCCTAAGGCTTAAATTACCTCGTATTCTTCATATCTGTTTGTGATTTTATTTTACCCATCTTAGCAAATGGAAGTGAATATTACCATGCAACTCATGCATAGCTCCTCCTACATTGTATCACCATATGTAATGCTGTGCTGCTATGAAGTTTCCTCACTCTTTACTTCCATTGTTTCACTCAACACTTTATTTTGGTTGGGTACGCAGTTAGTGCATTAAAAGTGGATTGCCTTTTAGTCATCCTTTCTCAAATCTATGTCGCATCTAAATATGAACTTCAATTCTTAATGCCTTGAAACATTTAGCAGTCGAAACTTATAAAGTTCCTGTATTATCGGTTTCTTCCTTGGACATATGATATGTATTTCATATAATTGAGAATGTAAGTTCTCCAGTTTACATAAAGAATCATTTGGAATGTAGATCCTTTGAATAGGGTGATTTCTGAATGCATACTCGACTATGCGCTGAATGTGGTTTGATAAATCTTTGGTATTCTCTCCAGGTCCTTTCAAAGAGACATATAGACATGGTCACTGCACAAGCCTGGTTATTGAAAAGTGAAGAGCTGGAGGAGAAGGTTTGTTTATTATGTATGTTTGCGCATATTGAATTTCTTTTTGAAAAAGAAACTGAAAGAAGGTGAAAATGGAAAATATAGGGAGACCAGTTTATATCAAGACATTTATTTCAAACAAAAGTCACACTGGTTTCATGCCCTGACATTCACACAAAGAGTTGCAGAAAGGAAGGCTGGAGAGAACAGCACTGAAAAATGTTTTGGAAAAAACGTCTCTAATATCAAACTGTGACATATTGTTAATGTTAAAATAAAAATTTGATCCTTGATATTGTTATTCCTTTTGGACCCTACATGAAAATAATCTATATTTTAGTTCCTAGATTCGAAAAATGTTTACAAATTGATCCATACCGATTGCTGAAGTTATACCAGTATTACATTTTGCTAAGTTGACAAACTTTTGTCCTTAATGATAACTTAGAACCAATAAGAGTTTGTAGTTAGAAATATGAGAAACGTATTAAATCAAAATATTTTAGATTATCACATCGACTTTATTCTTTTATATTTTGATCTCTTAAGTTTCACTTGGTTGAGGGAGAGTGGCATGAATGCAGAAAAGGAAAGAAAGATGGGGAGAGTGGGTGGTTTAGTAGAGGTGATGTGTGAAAAAAATAAAAGAAAAAGCTCTACAGGATCCAAAACAAACTTAGCAAAGGCGAGGAATGTGTCTTCAACACAACACAATCCATTATATTTTACAAAATTCACTGTGTTGTGCAAACAATAATATTAGTAATTGTTTTAGCTCCATGATTACGTAATTTTCATGGATTATAGATCTATTTTATTATTATACGAGTAAACAGTTAAACTAATAATAAAAATAAAATTATTAATAATAAATAAAATAACTTTTCTTTTTACTCATTTATTTTTTTACTAAATAGTTTCTCTTTTCACTTGTTTCTTTTCTCCTTCCTTTTCTTTCTTTTTTTCTTTTTTTTTTTCTGTCAAAGTGTAGTGTTAGTTATATCTGTCTCATATTATAACTATGTCTAGGATCAGTTCATTAAATTCTTTTAATGTAGGAACCGAAATGTAATTTTTAGGAACCTAATTGAAAAATAGTGAAAAAAATACATAAGAGCCTATGTTTTAATTTAACCCATTATATAGAAGTCTTGTTCTACTCAAAATCAGGAAAATAAGCTGGGATAAATGTGGATTTCACTTTAATATAGTTTTTATCTTGATATGCTTTCATGTGTTTATAATATATTTTGTGTTTTGCTGCACAACTCATTTATAAAAAATGACAACTGATGTCTAATAGGTTACAAAAATGAGTATTCAAAATAAAGTCCTATCAGAGTTTACCTGCATGAACATGGTTCTTGAAGAGAGTGATGAAGCGAAGAAACCACCGGAACAATTTCTGTTACAAAAGGTAAACCTTTGCATTGGAATAAAGTAAAATAAGGACAAATTTTACCTTCATCTACTTAGCAAAATATCAGAGTAGTTCCATTTTCCCTTTCTACATCTATCTGAATCTCTAAGTTCCTAACAAACAGGCATACAACAAACTTAGCTTCCAGAAGTTGGAGTTGAACAGCAAGAAGTTATTCCTTGGCGGACTGAGTCTTGGATTTGGAGACTTGAAAGCAACTGCTGAGAATTTGCCACCAGCTATAAAGGAAGCAAAACCACCTGAAGGACTGCTGGGGCAGGCTGCTTCCAACTGTTGTGGTCAATTGGCTGATACCTGTTGTGGCATGTGTCTGCTGCAGTCTTGCACTTTTGTGAATGACAAGTGCACCATTGTCTGCACTCAACTTTGTGCAGCCCTGGCCTGTTTTGAGTTAATCAAATGCTGTGTTGAGCTCTGCGAGTGTGATTGTTTGTGATTGTTTGCAGTGAAATTATATATGCTAAGTCAAGCATAGAGAAACTGTTTAATATTACAAATCGTTAGCAATGTATATATGTATTATATAAGCTCTTGTGCTACCAATAAGATGTTTACAGCTTATAATTTCTTATATTCTCTCAATTCCTCGTCTATAGTAGGAGACATGAACAACAATTGAAACTAAAGGGATTTGAAATGTTCCTGCATTTTTATTTAAAAACAAAATAGGGGTGACTTTGTCTTGATCAAGGGAAATTGTTTGTAAACTAATTAGTTCTACCCTAATCTACCAATGATAAATTTTCCCATGCTCATCCTGATAGGTTGAATGTTAAAAATTAAAACACAATTAGGTGCCTAACTACATTTTTATTCTCAATTAAGTTTTTATGTGAAATAAGTAACTATTATAAACCGTGAGATAGTACTTTAGATGTTAACTTTAAATTATGTAGTTTGTTAAGTAAGTCAACATTATTACCTTAAAAAAATTAATTTAACTTAAATACTTTAAAATAAAAAATAATAATGACATTAAATTTACAAAATAATAATAAAATTATAATTTAATATTTAATTAAAATTAATTTATAAAGTAATTTAGTTATTTTAGAAATATATTATTCTATATATTTTTTATAATATTATTTACAAATTTTTATAAAATTTATCGTACTTTTTAAATTTTGATACTTTTTCCTGTTATTCCAAATACTTTCCCTGTTTACTCTTTATTTCTTTCCTTTTTTTTTTTTTTTTTTTTTTTTTTTTTTTTTTTTTTTTTTTTTTTTTTTTTTTTTTT
>Ga0099824_1004150_pt1 | contig 20965 bp, 10 predicted proteins | sample SiratrowhiteBW_FD_76837 | JGI IMG/M metagenome (GOLD analysis project Ga0099824, IMG submission 76837) | Root nodule microbial communities of legume samples collected from California, USA - Siratro white BW | ecosystem: Host-associated > Plants > Roots > Nodule | place: USA: California... | reverse complement strand
TTTTTTTTTTTTTTTTTTTTTTTTTTTTTTTTTTTTTTTTTTTTTTTTTTTTTTTTTTTTTTTTTTTTTTTTTTTTTTACTTTTTCTGAATCATGTCTACTCTACATGAACTACCTTTTAACCACCATGAGCACTTTCTTTCATGGATTCCATAAACTACCTTTAACTTCTATTAACCACCATGAGCACTTTCTTTCATGGATTCCATAAACTACCTTTAACTTCTATTAACCACCATGAACACTTTCTTTCATGGATTCCATAAACTACCTTTAACTTCTATGAACATCCTCTTCTATAAATTACAAACACCAATAATGTTTACGAAATTTTAAAAAATAATTTAATGCTGGTCAAAACTTGTATACTTCCCTCTTTAGAGTCAAGAGAGAGTCATCTAAAGCCCAAATATTTTTATTCAAAGAAATTGCCATCAAATTCAGTTCTCTTTGCATAGGCCCTTTTTGGCATTAATAGACATTTTCCTTTTATTATTGAAGGTTTTGACATGTAATTGTGACAGCAATATTTCTCCTGAGGCAGTTACCACATTTCACTCTTAAATTGATCTGAATCCTCAGCATTTCTTTTTATAAATATCACAATCTGTGAATTCAACTGCACTTTAAATACCTTAGTCCGATTCATACTTTTTGAGATGATGGAATTAACATGGCTTCCAAAAAGTTGCATGGCATTGGTGATGTGATGGGGCTGTGAGGTGCACTTCTATCTTTGCTTTCTTCCAACACAGGATTTAATTAATATAATTTTTTTATTTATTGTTTTTTACCTTCCCTTCCATGAAAATTGAACTAAGATTGGTGGTGAAACAGTTGAAGAAGTACTTCCTTTATTGAACAGTGATGATTGTAGTGGTAACCGTCATCATCACTTTAGTTCCCTCCATGAACGTTTCAATTCAATTTAAAAGCACTTTTATTAGATAAATAATGAGTAAACAGAAGAAGCAGTCAACAATCTTCAACCTCCATTCTCTGGAACAACCAGTCAGCATCTATGCCCTCAGTTTCAAGAAGAAAGGCAAAACAAGCAAAGAAACTCAAAACTTGGACCATTCTCAACCACCATTCTTCTCCTGCTCATCAAATCCAAGGCACTCACTCTTTCACTCTCCATCTATCTACCATCCCCACCTACTTCTCTCTCCTCTCTTATCTCTTCTTTCTACATCCTTGTTGGGTATCCTATGTTTTTTCTAGTTACTTTCCTTAATCCCCTTCTGGTTTTTCATTCAATAACAACTAACACGATACTAGTTTAGCCTACTTTGGTCTTATAAGTTATATCCCTTGAGCAAGATAAAGGTTTTATGGCACCCCATTTGCTAGGCTATTATATCTTTTATAGTAGTTTAGGAGGATAATTATAAAGCTTCATTCTTTTTACTTGCAGGGGAAGCTGTTTCAGCAAACAACAGCAAGAAAATGGAGGGATTTCTCAACGGAACAATACAAGACAGCCAGAAAGTGGAAACACAATCGTTGAGTGAAGATAAGAAGGTGGCTGTTGAAGTTGATGATTCCCAAGATGGTGATATTGTCATCACTGATAAAGAGGAGGCACCACAAAGTGAGGAGAATAAGGTGCTGGTTGAGGCAGGCAAAGTTGAAGAGACACAAGAAGATGTTGCTGTATCAGTTGCTGAGCCTGACACTGTGAAAGATGCTCAAGTGGAGAATACAGTGGAATCAGATACTGTTATGTTAGAATTTCATCAAGATTTTGAATCCGATCCAGATGTTAAGGAAGCATATTTGTATCATTCAGTTTCAGAAAATGAAGGAATGAAGGAGACTGAAGTGGTTGAAACAGCAATTGTTAAGGACATAACGGTTACAGAAGAGGAGGGGAATGTTGTGTCTCATGCTGTTTCAAAAAAGTTACTTGGGGAGGTTGAGGAAGCAAATGATGTTTGTGATGATTCTTCTTTGACTCTAACTGACGTGGCTTCAGGGGAAACTGCAGAGACAAGTGTTCCAAAATCATGTGAGAGTGACAAGGTTGCTCCAACCATAATTGAAAAATCATTGGATATGAAGCTAACTTTGGATGAGGAAGTACAGGAATCATCAGGTGGTATAGAAGACTCATCCCATGAAAATGCCAAGGAGTATTTTCAACCATCACCTAGTGTTGTTCCTGATGCTGAAAGCAATGAAAATCCGGTAGGTGATTCACACTTGATGATAGTTTCATATAGACATTTCAGTTTGTGCTAAGCAAGTGTGGTTCCTGTTATGCTTTGTTATTTCTTTTGTATTTGCTTATGTATGTGGTGATCATATTCTTTTTTCTGTGACAGATCACTATCCCTGTGGCTCAAAGGGAAATCACCTCTTGGAAAAGTTGCTGTGGACTCATTGAGATTATGAGGGGTGGTGATAGATAATTCAAAGTGAGTAAACCAACCAAGGATTTTTTTTTTTTTTTATATCAAAAAACCAATAATAAATGCTAAATAACTGACAAATCAGATATTTGAAAGGGCTAATATGAAGCTTAATTCAGCACATGAAACTGACTTATTTTCTTTGTACAACTTCTTTTCAGCTTGCTGAAATTAAGCATTCAATTAATTAAGTTGTATACCTAAATGGTATACAGCTTAATTCTGATTATTAATAGGGTCTAGAGTAGTATTAACTGTCAGTGTGTCACTATAATACCATAAACCTAATAAAAATATTTCATTATATAATACATTTCCCCCTTTTTTAAGACTCTGTGTTGGCCACAAAGGAGAACAGTCTAGTTGGCGTCAGAATCTTTTCTTGCTTTATGTCTTCTTAAGTATGAAACGAGAAAAAAGATATAGCTTAGGGAAATAGCAAAGCTTTAGAGCTGTTGTGCTTTCTCAAACAAAATTCTTGGATCCAAACAAAAAGGTTCATTTTGATATATATTTTTTTAAATAATTTTATTATATTAAAATTTATATATACATAGAGGACCTTGTTCATTAGTTTAAATATTAAAACAATTAATTTTGATATTTAAAAATTTGTATTTACATATTAAAATTCAAATTCAAATACAAGATACTCTTATTAATTTGTCATGAGCACCCCACAATAATAAGCTGTCACACAAATAAAGACTTGAGGTTGAGCAAATCTTATTGTGATGAAATCAATTTAGCACCATTTTATGTGGATATGATTAACATTGCTGGTTCTCAACTCATACTTCTTACTGAAGAGCATGCACATGATGTTAGACGGTCACAGCTTTTTAAGATCATTCTTATAAAAATTAGGAAATCTAATAGTACTAAATGATACAATGTAAAACAGTTTTTGACTATTAGGTTTGAGCCATTGTAAATTGTTGACAGGGCAGAGGATGTTAGAATATTGGAGCTTGAGCTAAGGTTTGGAGGCATTGCACATTCTTTGAGCCTCAGATTAAGGGGCATCTTCTATTTCTACTCTTTCCTGCTTCGTATCTGAGTTGTTACTTCATTTCATTTCAAAAAGGACAAACCCTTTCAGGTGTGGCAATGTGTGAACTTCCATTAACAACAATTTATTATCAAAGGTTATTTTATAGTCACCACCACCTTATAATAATATCTGACAAGTAATTCCAACAATTTTTTTTATACTTTTATTCTAATGTTTAATTAATTTCTCTTCAATTTTACATTTATAGTTTCAGTTCAATTGAACATTTTACGCTACTGCGTTTTTATACATTAAGCAATAATATTATAACTTATTGACTATTATTAAACGCGATAAAATTAATTTTAACCTGCCATCCCAAGTTTGAGTTTTGATTAATTCACAAATAAATTTAGTTAACATTTTAAAAATTAGACTCAAAAATTAATGAGTAATTATAATTTTACAGTAGACTATTTATAAAAATAATCTATCTTAACTTTTCGTCTATAAACTTTTTACAATTTTAAACTTTTAATAAATTTTAATCAATAATAAGAATGACTGTACCGTTTCTGACTATTCTTTTATTAGGTTCAAATGATATGTATACCTATATAAATACTACTACACGTCAATTTATTAATTTTGAATTAAAAAATAAAGCTTGAAAGTTATAAATTTTTGAAAATACAAAGTTTATCCTGCCGAAGAAAATAGGTATAAAGAAAAAATTTGAAGAAAATATTTTATACATATACTTTAAAAGAATATAATTTTTTAACAAAAAATATTACTTTTTTACCTGATGATTTTAATGGAGTCATTTCACATATATTATCTAATTGTATGTGAATCGGATAAAAAATATCTTTCCGCTTTTAATTAATTTTATTGTCAGGAGTATACAAGAATATTTTTATGTTGTTTCTCCTTTTATTTTATTACATCAATTTTCAGTCACATATTGAAAGATGGTCTTCATGATAAGAGATTTATCCGGATATGGTGCTGGACCCAAAGATTAAAGGCTCATACTACTTAACCTACAAAGCTTTTGATAACCACACACTGAATTCAAAACAAAAAATAAAGGATAATTTTTACGAACCAAATTCATCATACTATTTAGTACGCTGTTGACAAACTCAAAACCAAAAATAAAGGATAACTTTCACAAACCAAATTCATCATACTATTTAGTACGCTATTGACAAAACTCGCTGTGTCTCACAGAATTTGACCTGCTGGGAATATCCCACATACATGATCTCACATACAGTAAATGAGTAGTGAGTAGCTTAATATCTATCCAGTTATGTCTAACAATAGCTTAGTAACAGTATCTATCTTACGTTAAGATAGCGGTTCTACACTAGTTCGACATTTATATTCAAACCAACCAAAAAGAATCTTGTGTCTCTTTAGGCAATAGACAAAAGGTTCAACACTACTATAAAACTTAATAGAAACCATTGGAAGGGATCAGCTCAAGTCAAGGCCAAACAAGACAACTACAACTTTCAACTAGATCCGAAGTCTTCACCACAAATGGGATATAAGCAATGAAAAAAGGAACAACACCAGAGAGAGAAAAACTCTCCCTGAACACATTGCAACAGCTTCTCCAAACCCGTCAAACCGAACCAAAATAACACAAGCAAGACAAAAAGGCAATTCAGCAACAGCACTGACAAATCAATGTTATCATTTAATCCTAAAAGATCATATAATTATACATTCAAAGCATGCTGTGAGAATCAGTGTGGAAAAGACAAATTGCACAGAAATCAACTTCAGAAACTGATGTGTGCTGCCTTAAAGTGTCAGCACTGCTGAATGCCTCCAAAACCAATAAGGTGAAACTAAACACAAAAAATATCTAATCTCATTTCGGAAACCTATTTATTAAATCCAACACACAATGGTTTGATCATCGTGATAGGCAACACACAATAGTTCGATCTTACCAAACAAGTATGTCAACTTCAACATACATGAAAATTTCACAGGCTTCAAAAATAAAAGCCAGATAAGAAGAGTTATTTTATGACAAACAAAATTGCAGCATATCTGAACTGGGTAAATCTAACCTCTACAACCTCCTCTTCCAATTCTCCTCCTCGTTGATTGGTCAGTGTTCGACTACATGAAATCACCTTCGTTTCCCATAGCACACATAGATTACAGCAGCCGCCGCAACAACAGCTCCCGTAGACCCTGCCACCACTGGCCACTCCAACTTCAACCCCTTCCTTTCACCACCTATGCCATTTAGGTCTCTATCAATATTCTCAACAGTCTCAACAGCCTTCTCATTCAACGTTAAGATCACTCTCTCTGCTTCCTTTGCTTCCTTACGCAATTGGAGAATACTTGATTCAAGAACTGTTACTTTCTCCTCCCGTTCTCTCAATGCCTCCTCCAACTTCAATTTCTGTTTAACAGACTCTTCCAATTCAGATTTTTTCTCAGCAGCAACCTTCTCCAATTCTTCAAAATTCTGTTTGAAACCTTTGATTTCCTTCTCCTTTTCATCAATCTTATCTCTCATCTCCTCCTCGAACCTAATCCTCTTGTTTCTTTCCTCAATTTCCTTGGTTTCTAAAACTCCAATCTTTCTCTCCAAATCCCTAACCCTAAACTCACTTTCTGTCTTCCCTTTCTTTAAAACTGTCAGTTCTTTCTCGAGACACTCAACCCTATGCTCTTTCTCTCCTAATACCTTTCTCAATTCAGCCGCATCCGCCCTCGCCTCCTCCGCTGCACTCATCTCCGATATCATATCATGCTGTAACCTCGCCACGTCCGTCTCCAAGTCCGCCGCCCTTGCCGCGATAACCTCTGCCGCCTTCGCCGCCTCGCGCGTCTGAACCACCTCTCGCTGCATATCCTCAATCTTCTCCTTGTTCACCGCGATGTCGCTTCGCAATCCGTCGAGCTCCGCCGTCAGGTTCTTGATCTCCTCCTTCATGGCGGCGTTCTCATTCACCAATTCATCGCGCTCGCGTTGCAACACCGCGATCTTCGTCTCCGATTCCTCACCGTAGTGTTCATCGACGCCGCCGTTGACAATACCGTCATCTGCCATGATTGATTCTGCGAACAGAAAAGATTGTAATGTTCGTTAATCAACCATGTAAGCCAGAAATTGAAATCGAAGATGAAACACTATGTTTATTTCCGACAATTTAAAAATATAATGAAAAATAAACTGTAAAAAAATGGAACGAACTTAACGATCCACAAATCGAATTAAAGAAGCAAGAAAACAATTATGAATACATAAATGTATTGTTGTGGAGTGTTAAGGACAGTACAGAGCGAGTGAAGACGTGAAGAGAGTATGCAGTAGTGTCAGCGAATAGACGGAAGATGAATTTTCCAGGAAAAATGGAGAGGATTTTCCGGGAAAATGACAAGGGAAAGAAGAGGTTCGTGAAGGTTGTGACTAGGGTTTAGAGTGGTATAAGTGAAAAATATCTTTAACTTTACTATTTTCTTTACACCTTTTCTGATGAAAAAGGCAGAAAAACATAGAAAGTGAGAGAGATCAGAATCACCAACCAACGGTTCAGATGTTAGATTATGTTCCTTCCGTCTTAACAATAAACTTTTTTTCTCAACAAAATGTTATTGATTGAAACTTTATTAAAAAACATAAAAATGTGAATATTCTCTTTTTTTATTGATTTCATATTTTGAATAAATATAAAATTTAAAGATAAAAATTGTGAAGCATTTATTGGCATAAGTCATTTAATTAGAAAATTATTACATGTAAGTTTATCAGGTAATTGATATTGTCCTAGAGTGGTCGACTCCAAACACGGTCTTCAATAAATGGTATAAACATTGTATTATTTATTATTTTTATTAAAACGGGAGGTTTAAATAGTGTTGTCGGGGTTAGTAATAGTAATCTTCTCAGTCTTCTACTTCTGCAACTGTGTCACCCCCAGCTCAAGAGGCCCAACCCTCAATTTATCCAACATGTCTATTGCGTAAGATTGAAATTATTTGTTTTTCTTTTTAATTCAAATCTCCATCATTTTTGTTAAAATGGCACTATCAATTTTTTAATAATAATATTTTTAATTATTATTTTTCACCTTTTAATTTTACTTAAAAAAACAAACGTAACTATGCTTAATTTTATAATATTATGTGCTATTTTTTATTTTTACTAAAAGAGCAATTACAATAAGCAAACTTCAACAAAAGCTTGTTCATTCCATGAAAATACTTGTCCATAAATTTATTTTATTGTTTTTTTTTTCTCTTTTCCATGTACAGGTTAATGCCTATTTTTAAAAAATAAAATAAAATTGAAAGTTTTTATTATTTAATTTAGCAAAGGTATTACATTTGCAATTACTTTGGTTAAATAGTTAATATTTTTAAAGACAAGTTATGTAAAAAACATTTTTAAGATAAGTAAAATCATTAAAAAATTTAAAAAATTTAAAAAAATTATAGAAAATAATTTAAGTACCATTTAAGCTGCATCAATCCCAAGTCAAAAAAAATAAAAAAATAAAACAAGTTTATAATCTAGACGATATTTGTATAATTATCTTAAAAGTCACACTTACTTTTAGGGAATAACTTTTCTTACACTTTAGAAAATATAAAATCAAACTTTAACTTTACTCTAGGTAGAATGTTTCACAATTTGTACAACATACAAATACATTTAATTTTCTCATTACTTAATGTTATAGTTTTTGTTTAAGTGACATAATCCAAATTTTAGTAAATTTTAACTTTTCTTATTTGGATTAATTATTTAAATTATTATTGAATGCAAAATTACTTAATTATTAATATTGGTAATTTTTAAATCAATTATTAGGTGACGTTATTTCTATAAAATTTTATTATTTTTTAACTGGTATTTCATTAAAAAAATATTAATTGACATCGACCAAACTTATTTTTAATTAATATCAATTATAATTATTTGTCTTTATATTGATTAATGTTATTTTTATAAGGTTCATGGTTGAAATTTTTTTCAAGTATCAATGTCAATTCAAAAATTCCTTCTCAGAAAAGAAAATCTTAATTAATATTGATTAGAATTAGAAGTTGCCTAATTAACATTACAAGAAAACATTTAGCAAACAATTTAGAAAGGATGATATATGTGTTAATGATTAAAAAAATTAATTACTAACACAAAAATAATCACAAAAACATTAATTTAGAAACATCTAATTCGTATCCTAAAAAAATAGTCTTTCTAACATTAGTAAAAAAAAAATCTTATTAATATCGAAAAAATATCAGTGATATGTAACAACAAGAAATTAATTCAATTAATTTAAATCAAAGATTATTCATATCAACAACAATAAAAAAAAAATATTTAACATAAATTGAAAAGTAATCATCCGATAATGTCTCAATACTTGTAAAGTCGATGCTACAATCAAAATTAAGATAAAAAGAAAGCACATAACCAAAAAAAAAAGTTGAATTTGAAAGTTTAAAAATTTCAAATAAATTTTATGAAATTTGAAATTATCTTATTTTAAATAGTTTAATTAATTTAATATCATTTTAAATGTTCAGTTTTTCTTGTTAAATTTAAGTAAGTTTGCATCTTTTTTTTAATTTATAATAAAAACATTTTTCATATAATGCAAATTAAATTAAAATCAAAACTAAATCCGTTAAAGAAGTGTTTGGAAGAACTTATTGTAACTTTGCTACAGAGAAAACATAAATAAAATTCACGATTTTGTCAGATGTTCTTTTCAATTTGCTAAGATAGTTCATAGACAAAGAATTTATTTTTTCTTCAATTTTAAATAGATACTATAGTTAAGCTATTTTCAGTCCATAACATGAAAAGTTATTCCACCAGATGAAGTGACACTGACACTATCGTATAAGAGATACGGGAATACTAACTCCGTAGAATTGTACACGAACAAATATTGATTATATATATAAATGTGTTCTTTGTAGATAAATTTATTGGTTATATATATTACCCAGATGAGTAACTGTGACAAGCCATGCATGTCATGTTCCTACGGTTAATTAGTTAATGTTGAATGGTGATGCAGCATTTCTGCATGGTTTCTGTGCTGTGATGGATACACATTGTAGTGGTGCACGATGTCACATGCCCAAGTTTCTGCCTTCTTAATCATAACATGATAAGCCTTTTCATGATTCTCCAAAAAATTGCAGTGGCTGTGACTGTGATTGTGACCGTGACTGTTCCAGGAAGTTGGCAATTGGAGAATGCAGATGAGCTATGGAATTTGATTGCCAGAGGGTGGTGTGGTGTGGTCTTGTGTTGGATCTCCAAAACAGTACTAAGATTTTACTTGGAGTGCGTGTAACTGTAGTAGTAGCCACATTGCTCAGAGCACCCTTGGTTTTATCCCATTTATTATGACCTGAGTTTTCACCTGCTTTTATCTTGTTTTTTTCATTAGCTTGTTTTTGCTTTCACTTTCATTATATGAAGTAAACAGTGGCATTGTATAGAATACTATGTACATCATTTTCTTAAATTTAAGGAAACACTGATTTTGTTCAAATCTTGTTGCAAATGTGCACCAAAACAAAATTACTGCTTGAAAACGTTTTGTTGTTTTCAGGTGCAGTGAGTGTCAAGTTTGAGTACTAAAACTCTTTTATTTCAAAGTTCAAAGAAGCTTATTGATAAAAATTTCTTTGGAAAGAAAAGAGAAGTGGAAATATGCAAGGAATGGTGTTCCATTAAGATAGTTAAGAGTGATCCATAATGGGTGCGGAATGATTGGGCTAAGAGCTTGCTTTTAGCTTAAATCATGGAAGATGATCCTGGGATGAGAAAGAAGGCATGTGAAATTTATAAGCATTGAATTCAAGTGGGGTGGTCTCTTTTTTGTGTATACCGCATTGTAAGTGAAAGTTATTGTGGTAGTAATGGCTAACTGCCAAAAAAGTCAAACAACCCTATTCCAAAATCCCCAAAGCAAAGTTTTCACAACAAAATAAAAGAGAAAGTGACCAATGGCAACATGTGTATGTGCCATGTTACTTTAAAAACCTCTGATCTCATCCAGATTTTAAGACCAAATAGGGGTGGCCCACTGCACCAAGATGAACAAAAAAAACCTGTCACACATAGCCCACCTACATCCAACACAGACACAGCATAATATCATACGCTTGCACCCACTCTAGCTTCACTCAGATCATCATCAAACACCTTAAGATTCCTAAAAACACTTCCCCAAAATCAAACCTCTAACACTAATCTGCGGCGTAAGATTATCAACTTTCAAGATATATAGATAATAAAGTCATCAAAAGAACACAGTGAGAAACTGAGAACTTGGAAATAAAAAAATAAAAAAATAAAAATCTAAGAACATGGGAGACATTTTCCTTGATCCCAACCTCCAAAAGTACAGCCAAGAACAGAAAAATTAAAAGTAAAAAAAAAATAAAAATATCTAACTAATGGGTCTGTGGGAAAAACCAAAAGAACCTACCCTAAGCTGCTGCTTCCATAATCCATCATGCAGCAGCAGCAGCAGCTTCATCACCATGGATTATTGATTGATTCATTCATTCATTCATTTTGATGATGATATCAACCTCCAAACTTTGTCTTCTCCTTCTCCAACTTCTCAAAGAAACCGGTGAGAGCCCTCAAGGCTTTGACTTGGTACTGCAAGGCCAGAATATAGCCAGCAGTTTCATCAAAGAGTTTGTCCACCCCTAATGACTCCCCACCAGGCACAATCCTCTGCAATGCATGAATCTTCCTCTCTATCTCTTCTCTGTCATCACCGTCACCGTCTTCATCTTCTTCTCTTTCTTTCTCTTCATCTTCACCTTCCTTGGCAGGCTCTTTGACGGTGAGTTCCTTCCTACACCGCCTCCTGCTGTGGCGGAAAACATGCATAGACTTGTGAGAGGAGACGGCGGAGTTGGCCTGGTCTTCTGAAGGTTTTCTGAGGAATGTGGGTATGATAGTGTGTTTTGGGGTGTTATCTTGTTGTTCCATGGATGATGATGATGACATGTAGAAGTGGTAGCAGTGGCAGTGACAGTAGCAGTAGTAATGTGATGTGTGTGTAAGAGGGTTGAAAGAGAGAGAGGAGAAGAGAAGAGAGATTAATGTGTGAGGGAGTTATATGAGAGGCGAGGTTGTCTTGTGGTGGCTGCAAACAAGGGAGGGTGGGAGGGAGGAAGATGTTAAATTATTGTTGAGCTCTAGAAATGTCAATGCCAACGAAGCTGGCCCCACTGGTTTTGGCCTCACAACACAAGAAGAAGAAGCCCCCAAGTTTTGGATTGGGGCAATGAGGTGGCCTTCACGCTCCACACCAACACCCTCTTCCACCTCATCAATTTTTTTACCTCTCTTCTCTTCTAAACTCTCCTCCTCTTAATGCCATAACCACACATATATGCTATCAGTTTTTACTCTTCTTCTGGTTTTTAAGGTTGTTTTCTACTTTTGTCTGTCACAAGTAGTGATTGGACTTGGTTCTATACTCAATTAAAATTTCATTTTTGGTAGTAATCCAAATCTTTATTGTATAAACTACCAAAGTAAAATTTCAGTCCTAACTAAAACAACTAGACAAAGAAAAGTTTTGTCTCCATACTAAAAATGCTTTTTAATTAGTTTATTATACAAAACCTTGCTTATAGTTGAAATAAATATAGACAACTACTACTTCCATGGATCTGAGAAGGTGGTACAAGAGAATGGGAAATGGCATATTAGCAGAAATGAGATATTTATGGTTGATTATAACATGTTAAACACATGCATGATGGTAATAGTGTATGGAAATATGTAATGGCATTGGAAAGTGAGGATTCTTAGCTAGTAAGATTGAAATGAGGTAAAGGTGAAAGTATAAAGTTTAACAAGTGTGACTGAAAATGCAACCCCGTTGAGGAGTGGAGATGTGAGAGCATAAAAAATGGTCCCACAGGACACAAAACAAAGGGAAGAAAGCACATGTGCTCACATGAATTCCTTGAACCTAACACCCACCCATGTGCCTCTCCACTCTCTTCTCTTCTCTTTCATATGCCATATGATCTGCATCACCACCCTTCGCATGACTGCCACGTGTTTTCTTTCCAGTGACCCCACCTTGAGCCCCACAAAACCCCCTTCTAACCCTTTTAGGCCAAGTTAATCATGCAAAATGCTACAATCATATCAATCCCAACCCATATTAAACTAACAACTTGTCATTTGAGGGAAATCAAACACTCTGCTTAGCTAATTTAGGACAACTTGGTTCTGTGGATAAACAAGTTAATTGAACATGACTACAGTATTTTATTAAATGATTGATTATGTCGCATCCATAACAATAAATGCCTGTAAAAAATCAGTAATCTGAAAGGAAAGCTATCAACTGCCTTGAATGACAGTTTTTTTTTTTCATAAAAGAAGTTACCCAGATGGTAACTTTGACAGTAAGAACATACGAATAAAAATTGAGTCTTCATATGATGTACACAGCCCAAAAAAATCATTAATTTATGGTGAGTAAAGGATAAAGAAAACATAAAAAAGTGAAGGGTGATGAAAGCCGGTGATGTTTGTGAGAAAGTAATCTATACAGACACAGAAAGATTACAGATTTTGATGCTATGCTAGTAGCTTTTCAATGTTTGATTATTTTAAGACAAATGGTAGTACTTAGTAGTAGTAGTAGATTAAAAGATTTAGACATATGGGATTAGTGGAGTTGAAATTTTGATTAGGAGAGAGTGAAAAGAAAAGATGATTGATGCATGTGTGTATGAATGAGTGTTTGTTAATATGGTGGTGATTGGTGTTGCAGCTTTAGTGAGGGATCCGTAATTAGTGATGGATGGTGTGGCCCTGAGAGAGTGTGGTGGAGAATCAGAGAGGGGAGGTGGTGGTGTTTCCAAGAAGGAAACCAATCGGCGGATTGGGTCATTGGGATTGTATGAGAGATTTGGTTGTGTTGGGCATATGGGACTCCATGTGCTCAGACCCACTCGGATCCCTCTGTTCTTGTCACATTCACACACTACACTACTCTTTTTATTTAATGCCACACAATTTTTTCAATCCTTCATTATTTTTCTTTTATGGTTCCGGGGGGTAAGGTAATGGGGGTCCGTACCACCATTTCTTGTACGAAATTTGAATGAAATTGATACAAAGGACCTTGGCATGTATATCATTGATGAGAGAGCTATTGTAATTCAATATCATACATCTAATCTATCTGCAAAACGTGTGTGGACATCCTACCTGAGTTTTGTTTCTGTTCACCATTTGCAACAGACCCTGTTTCCCGGTTATTTATTCACCCTTACTCTTCTTTTGGACACATTAACATCTTCAAAATCATTTTACTGTGCAAACAAACGAAACTCTCACATGGTAGGCCTCTAGGGCTACCTATTGACATGTTTCCATTATTCCCCCAAGAAGCTAATCAGCACACAGATACAACATTATAACACCAAATACTAACTACATTCAACTTATGAGCAAAACTTTTTAATCACAATTTCATTTCAATAATTTCTGTGACCTAACCTTTAATGCACACATTTGGTATACAGTTTAGTGAATGTGTCTATGTTTTTTCTCTACTATGGTGTGAAGGATGATAACCAAATCTTGAATTAAACATCTTTAATTAAAGAAAATTCTGTGATAGGAGTGACTAGGCAGGCATGGCACCACAAAAGGTTGTAACAAGAAAAAGGGAAGTTTTGTCATCCATTTTAGGGGTTGTAGGTGAATGAAAGAAGATACCAGTGGAGCAAACTTATTGCAACAATATCAGGAATTAGGTTTAGAAAAAGAAAAATAAATGCTTGCAGCTGGTGAGGAATATTCATGGAGGGAGGGAGGAATGAGGATTTTCTCAACCTGCTTATAACTTAATGGTCAGCACATGAACTGACTCAGACTTTTATTGGTGAGCCCCGCCTTGTTTGCAGTTGCATATGCAGTAAATGCCAAATAATAAACAAGCGACCAAATCATTCAGATGCATTATCTCAGCTCTCAGTTTCAAATTCAAATTTACCTCATTTTCTAGGACATTCTTGTCAATGCTTTTAATCTATCACCTAAATCAATGATTAATGCAAATCAACCAACAATGTTACATTTCAGAGCCAAGCAGGCAGTGGCTATTTCTCTTGATTTTTATCTTCAGTTCTATTATGTGGGCTGCAATGCAACATTATTGTGACGGAGGAGTGATCCACCAGGTTTTGTGATAGGATAGTAACTAGTCACAAGTCTCTTTGCATCACACTTTCCACCGTTACCAATTTAACTATTCTGAAGTAAGAAGCAGGAAAAAAGGAAGAGTTATAAGTGGATGTACATTCTGAAAGCTAGCCTCCACATAAAGTTAATCTTATCCTGTGTAGGTAGCTAATAGATAGAGCTTCCAAAAGGTAGCTGCAGTAACTTCCTCCACATGGAAGGCCATTGTGGCTCCAGGAGGCTAAAGGTGGGCACATGTTTGTTCATATTTTCAAAATCATATGAAATACAGTGATGTCGCATTCAATCAAATGCTAAAACTATTTGTTCCAATAAAGACCACTGGTAGCAAAACACACTCTTTTAACGAAAAAATATTAGATAATTTACCTGGATCACAATCTATCCATAATTCAACTAAAGTTTTATATAAAATTTATTCTAAAATGTGAAGTGTAATCTGAACCATATGATCCAAAATCACCTGGTAATGTCTTTTCGTAGCATATTAATCTGAACCATGTGATCCAGAACTACATCTTAAAAAAGGTATGTTAGGGGTATTTCTCTTTCCATAAAATAATGAAATGTCTGTTTCTTTTGGTAACATAAAAAACAAAAATAGAAGGAAATCATGCACGAACCAAACCTACTTTCAAGGATGAATAGTTATTATGCGTAGGTGAGGAAAATTCAATAGAATTTGAGCCATTGATAATTTTTTAAATGGAATCCAGTTGTTTAAGAAACTTGTGAGGAATATGTCTTTATAATGGCCAAAGGGGATTAAACCACTATGGTTAAACAATGAATCTCCTTTATATCCCGTGTGCATGACACGCATAAAACAAGTAGCATATTTAACATATTTACCAGTACATGTACCAGTCTGATTTATTTATTTATTGCAATTTGCAAAATAGTCATTGCAGGAAATTTAAAAAGGAAAAATATCTAGGGAAAGGATTGTGTGCATTGAATTACAAGATAGGACTCAGTTTCAGTTGTTCAGTTTATTGATAACTGAAACCAATGTTTACAAGGTTTGACAAGAGAAAGCTGGTTCTTTCTGGTGAAGCACTAACTCATGTAATCATCTTACACAAAGCACCACCACAGACTACTACTTCTCTACTATAAAGAAACTTCTCTTGTGCTGCACCTGGCCAAACTATTCACAAGCCAACATTCTTCTAGAACAACCTTGTTATACCATACTGAACAGATCCAACCTTTCTATGAGCAGTTGTACTAATCCCACCAAATTGATGAGCCTTTGATTGCAGCAACTTTGTGTCAATGGCTATTCTGTCATCCTGCTCTATCTTGTTCACTCCTGCTCGTGTCATGAAAAAAGGGTTGGAATCAATATTTATAGCTATTTCTGGTGCTATTTGGCCATTTACACAACATTGCTGTGCAAGTTTTGATTGTAAAGATACACACTTGTCAGCTTCTGTTGCTGACCTTTCTTGTTTCTCAGGGGTTAATCTTTGATAAAGATTCGTCGGGGGAGTAGGTTGAGAAGGAAGAGCAGAACCTCTCATAAATGTTCTGGGCTCATATGAGCCCTTGACAACACTTGCATACTCGTATGGAATAACCGGCCCAACAACTTTACCAGGTTTTGCTGAAAACAAGAATGTTTGCTAATCAATTACTGGCAATGCTCATAAACTTGACAAGCATGGTGATAATTGACAACAATGACATACCAAGTGAAAATTTTTGCAGACCCTGAATGGACCTTGGCGCAGGATTTTCTGTATCCCGGGAATTATTGTTGTATTCCTCAGTTGTTGGCCTGATTTTGCTTGAAGTAATATTTGATTGCTCTTTTGTGGGTACTATATTTGAATGTATAATTGTTGACCTGTCAATAATTCCAAACAGAAAATAAGAAAATCAATTTGGTCAATTTCTTTCATGCCATGCTCAGACATTCATTCAAAAAAGGCAGCTAAATAAGATGGTGGGGAAATAAAATACGAAAAGGGCTACACAGAAACTAATTAACTGCAATATAAACTATGGCTCAGATAAATATTACTTCAAATGAAAAACCAGCTCCAAATATACCACTAAATCAGCCTTAAGAAAAACAAGTCAATGAACAAGAAAATCAACAAAAAGAAAAGGCCAAAAACCAGTTCCTAGTGAAGCTATAAAAAAAAATACTTAACAGACACCTTTGCTACTTTTTCTTAGAAAAATGGAAAAAAAAAAACTTAAAATATTAACTATAATTTTTTAATTATAGATGCAAAGTTGATATTGTTGTTAATAGACATTGTTGTGATATGTTGAAATTTAGACACAAGTATTATGATACATTTGATTTGGACGTTTTTGTGTGCGTGTCAAATGTCAAGAATCTATAAAACGGTGCTTCATTTTTAGTTTTTAGCATTATAAAATTAAGATATCATGTTTCTTTAACATATTTTATGTATTATTAAATTATTATTTAATACCTTGACCAGTCAAGTTTTAACAGTGGTAGCATCCATGCACAAAAGCAACATTGACTACAAGGTATCAACACCACTTTGACATTAAGTTGTGTACTAACATGGAAGATTAAACTAGAACTTGTATCACATCAAAATCAGTTGTCTGTATGCCAGTTCCTATTTGCACATAACATAATTTTTATGCAACTCATACAGCCATTAGTGTATTTAACATTCATCATAGAATATTCAATCCTGTGTTAAGTATAATATAATCAAAAGAACCTTTTGCAAACAACGCATGATAATAATAAATGACAATTAAAATCCAATGAGTTACTACATTAACTAATTACCTGGGAAGTGACACATGCTTTCTTTCAGGTGGCATAACTGGACTACTTTTGCCACCAGTTTCCTCAAGATGAGCAAACTGCTTTTTGAATTGATCAACAGCACTGTGAAGAATAAGCACCAATTAAGGTAAGGAGAAGAATAATAGGGTAAAACATGAAAAAAATATATTAAGGAAAAAAAGATAACCAGTTGAAGAATAAACCGAAAACAAAAAATAAAAACCTTGGGTACAGAAAATTAGTTCTCTCTGTTCCATTTATGTAGTCTTTCAATAGTTGAGGATGGTACTCTAGAATCTCACGAAAAATTAACTCTCCAATTTCTTCCTTTGTGACTCTTCTCCTTTCAAATTCAAACTCCATTTTTGTAATAGGCTGGCATGATGGTTCCCTCTCAACTTTTGCAAGTCCCTTGAAGTAAGGATCAGCTAATGCCTGAAAATGAGTTCTTTAGCAAGGAAGTCACATATTATTGCACATCAATGTAACTGTTGTGTGATTGATTACACATTTCTATTGTCCAAACTCCAAAAGAAAAAGCCTAAGCTCTAGAAACAGTTACTTGTGTGACTAGAATGATTTTTCAACACACACACAAACCATAGAGAACAATATAACAAACCTCTTCAGCAGTAGGCCGGTCTTTTGGATCAAAGGCGAGCAACTTTTCAAGTAGTCGTAGTGCTAAAGGATCTGCATTAGGAAATTTTTGTGCAAATGGTATAGGCTGCTTTTTCCTCATACTAGTCAGGTATCTTCGTGCCTTATCATTGCGTACCTGCATCCAACACAAAGATTCAAAATTGTCACCAAAGAAAATAACAAAGTTGGTAAAATTAAGTTAAGCAAATGCTGACAGTTTCCCTCTACAGAGAAAAAACAATTACCCGCGATATAGTATCGAGCGAGGGAGTACCAAGCAGATCTGTCATCAGATCCAACTGATGGACAACATTTTTTCCAGGAAAAAGAGGCTTTCCTATCAATACTTCAGCAAAGATGCAACCTATACTCCAAATATCGATTGCTGGGGTATACTGCATTCAATACCTTAGTGTTAACCCACCAGCAGACACAAAACTAACAGAAACTAGAAACCAGTGGACTAATAATTCATAATAAATAACAGATTGGTCTTGGGTCTTACTTTTAGCTATTGAGGGGAAAGAACATAACAGAAAGCATGTATCATGGGTTGATATGCAATTTCTACACAAAACTATTGAGCATGAATTAGGGTATGGAGATTCAAGACTATGCAGAAATTGGTTCTCTTCATTTATACGACATCCAAAAGAATCTTGAAAAAGTCATACCCTTGAGTAAAAGGATCCACAGAGCTCTGGTGCTCTATACCACCTTGTAGCAACATAATCCTATAGAAATAAATATATTAAGTAAGCAAGAAAACATCAACGACCCGTTGTCTAGCAAAGCTGTAAAATTGGTATGAAACAAACAGGAAATGTTGTGATGGAATACCGTCCAAAATACAGTTGTTGGTGTGTCACTAAAAGCAACTCGAGCTAACCCAAAATCACATATTTTAAGTTTACAGTTAGCATTGGCTAATATATTCTTTGGCTTCAAGTCTCGATGGTAGACATTTGCTGCAACGTGTTGACAAATATTAGATAAGCAATAATACTGACATTGAAGTCAGCAAACTTATGTTGATTAATAGACAAAGTAAAATATATATATATATATATATATAAAAAAAGGGCAAATGAATCAGTAAAACATTTGGTCAAATCATAAACGTATTATATAAGTTTAAGCAGATCCAGCAGGGAGGTGAAAAAAAAGTCAACAACAGTTAGAGAAAAAAAATTGATATACATAATGCTGACATCTTTGTAAAGAGAAATGCAAAGTAATGATGCAAGTTCAATTACATTTCATTCAAGTGCTGAAAATAAGGCATAGCTATTAGCACAATCTGCATTCAAATAAGATATTGATGAAAAACTAACTATCAGATATTGAAGAATACCAGTGTGAATATACTTCAATGCTCGAAGTAACTGGTAAAGGAAAAATTGATAGTGCTCTTTTGTTAAGTCATCATTGGCTTTTATGACTTGATGCAGATCAGACTCCATTAGCTCAAAAACGACATAAATATCTTTGAAGTCCTTCCTCGAAGGAGGCAACATAATATGCTTAATTTCAACAATATCAGGATGTCGAAGAAGTCTAAGCAACTTTATCTCCCGGAGAATTCGTGCAGTATCAGAAACATGCTCGAAGATATCATGTATCTTTTTAATTGCTACTTTCTCGCCAGTATGAGTGTCAATAGCTGAGCAAACAACACCATAACTGCCTTTCCCAATGACCTCTTGAATTTTGTACCTGCTGGCATCGCCATAATCAGAGAAAAATTCCATCTCCATTGAACCCTGTGGCAAAGATATAAAAGTGATCCACATAGGAAAATCAGGCATGCCCAGGTTTGGTTATCTACAAAAGTTAATAAATCAAACTAAAGCAACAAATGGGAAACAAGTTTTCAAATTAGATAACTTGAAATTAAAATAATAAATAAATAGTCTTTGCTAATTTATAAGGGAAAGTAATTTATATCTCAGAATCCATGATCCATCCATAAGCTCAATACACATTGAATTTACATTATGGAACTAACTTGGTATTGAAGAACAATAGACTCTGAGAGTAGAAACTATATTTTCAGTAATCTGATCGTATCATCAGAATAGATCATAAACACACCACAATTCCTAGACTAGAACTTTTCTATTCCCCCAATTCACCGTTTCTTGTCATTCACCACGTTTATTTGGGAGAGTCAATCTTGTACGACGCACCCAAAGCGTGCAAAACACATCTCAGAAGACGTAGAAACAAAGAAAAGCAGAAGGGTGGGTTGATTGGGATGGAAGATCAACCCCACGAATGCAACCTAACCAGTTAAAAGAAGAAGCATGCAAAATTCATCAACACATTAGACCCCTACAAAAATGGTGAAAAAAATAAAGACCTTGGCAACCAAACGTCACGTGGGGAAGAGAAATTATGTCACTGGCGGCCTAAATATCAGTTGAGAGCTACCAAACATCATAACAAGCCCCCCCATGGAAGAAACTTAGCAGAGCCTCACTCCCACACTTAGACTTAAGTCATCCAAAATTCCGAGAAGTAAAGTAACCCACCAGCACAGAGCAAGACAAAATTTTTATTTTTATCATTCATTACTCTGCTCGGTCACAAAAAGGGCACCCCATCATTCATTCAGGGACAGAGAAAAACTTGAAAAAAGCAATATTTTTTGTGAAGCAATTAACTAGAGTAAAGCATAATGAGGAGAAGAAACAAAAAATCCACCTTTTTTCTGTGATCTTGCTGCATTCTGAGACACCAGCCACTACAAATTAAGCCACCAATAGGAAACACATAGAAAGATAAGCTTCAATTTTGACATAAAACAAAAGGCAAGCACATTTGCCAAAACACACACCCCCACACCCCACCCACCCC
>Ga0099824_1004149_pt1 | contig 20966 bp, 22 predicted proteins | sample SiratrowhiteBW_FD_76837 | JGI IMG/M metagenome (GOLD analysis project Ga0099824, IMG submission 76837) | Root nodule microbial communities of legume samples collected from California, USA - Siratro white BW | ecosystem: Host-associated > Plants > Roots > Nodule | place: USA: California... | reverse complement strand
TTTTTTTTTTTTTATTATAAAAAAAAATTATAAATTTTAATTTTTTTAATTTTTATTTTTTTAAATTTTTTGGAGGTTTTATTTTTTTTTTTTTTTTTTTTTTTTTTTTTTTTTTTTTTTTTTCAAAATGATTGAAGAAAATAAATTTACATGCTTCAACAAGAGAGTGGTTTTTTCCCCTTCTTATTGACAGCTTCAATTTTTATGTTTTTTTAGTTTAACTGGAACACTATTACAGTAAAGCATTTTATATAGTCAATTATTAATATTTTAAAATAATTATTATCAAATTTTTACTATACTCGGTTGATTGGATTGTATCTCGGAGATGGAAAGGTAGTTTAGAATTTCTTTGGAAGACCCTACATGAAAAAATAGAGGAAGAAAATGCTCAAATCAGAATGCAAAAGAACAAAAAGTATTTCAATTTATTTTATAATTATTTATGTTATTTAGGATATTTACACAATTTTATAAATAATTTTTTTACAGTCAAATATATATTTTATATTTTTCTAAAATAATCTTATTTTTTATTTTTGCTCTCTAAATAAAATAAAAGTTAAGAAAAAAAATCAATACTCATGATTTTGATTAAGCACTTAACAAAGCATAAAATATAATCATACGCGGTATAAAAGATGAATGTTTTGTCCAAACAATAAATTATATAAAATGCAAGTATTTTGTTTTTAGACAAAATAACACTTGTAATTTTTTCTTTATGTATGATAAAACATCTATAAAATTAGATGATATACGCAAACTAACTTAACCTCGTATTACTTGAACATTTATATGTTTATTCCTTTTGATGCAGGAAATGTCCACTACAGTTGTCTGCCAAAGAAATCTGTCAAGTTTCACTACAAGTCAACATCATAAGATCACTTGGGAATAGAGCTGAAGCTATTTTTTTTAATAACTTCCTGACACAAAGAACATGATGGAGGACCGTCCAGTTACCACACCTTTGACAAATCTTATTCTTGTAATAAAAATATATAAAAATAGTTATTTCTCTTTGTAAAAAGTAGATGTATAAGGGGTATACCTTAATTAGGATTGATTGGATGGTCAAAATCTTAAAGTAAAACTCATTCACCGCAATTTGAAAGTTATAACCTTATACAGGGAGTTAACACACAACCAACATCTACCTATAAAGACTAATGCTTATAAATGTTTGTGAAATAATTATATAATTTTGTTTGATGTGAGACTCCTTGAAGAGACACGTCGACCTCAACCTTATGTGCAACTACATTTGTAAATTTAGTCTCACATTCCTTAAATCATTGTGTATAGAAGACATATGCTCTATAAATAAGACTCTTTATCTCTTTTTATTTTGAAATTGAGTTTTTAATCATATGCATTCCTGTGGTGGTTTTCTCCAAGTTGTAAGAATTGGATTATTCTCCTAAGATATTCTCTAAATACCCTTCCTTTTGAGGAGAACCTTAAGTTCCAAGATTCTTTCTAAGAATCTTGGAAAAAGTTTTGAAGAATTTTCAGAGCATTTCAACTTTGGCTCAGCTGTTTGTCGTAGATAGTGTGCACTTTTATTATAAATTAGTGCAAAAAAGGCTATACTACCTAGGAACTACCAATGATTAAGGAGGTTGTATAAAGAAGAGAATTAAAAGCTATATGGAGCAGCATATTTAATGCAACTACATATTCAAGGAGGTTGTATAAAGAAGAGAATTAAAATCTATATGGAGCATATTTAATGCAACATACATATTCAAGGAGGTTGTATAAAGAGAATTAAAAGCTATATGGAGCATATTTAATGCAACATATATATTCAAGGAGGGTGTATAAAGAAGAGAATTAAAAGTTATATGGAGCATATTAAATGTAACCTCCATGTTAGACATTATGAGTGTTCATATAGCCAACACCTTTTGTCAGGAGTGTCAGGTAAATAATACTCATTTAGTTTGGAGTAGCTTGGTAAATAATTTTGTCTAGTTAAGAATGACTTGGTAAAGAATACTTGGTTAAGCCATGAGTAATTTAGAAAATAATACTTTAACAGGAGTCAACCAAAAGTGACTATGATTCCAAAGAATACTCATTGAGCTAGGAGTGACTTGGGAAATAATATTCAGTTAAGTTGTAAGTGGCTTGTGGAAAGAATACTCAAGAGGTTATCTATGAGTGATTACAAGCTCAAATAATACTCCAGAGGTTATAGGCAGGAGTGACAACGAGCCCAAACATTATTAGAAAATGAATGTATTTCATAAAATTAGTTTGTCTAGTAAAACTCAATTTCAATTGAGAACTGAACGTAGTTTGTTATGACAAATGGACAATATCAGTATAATATTTTTTTTTCCATATCTCATTTATGTTACTTGTTAACTATTATCATTTACACTACCTTAGAAAAATGAATTGTTGTGAAGTTTTTAATAAAAAAATATTTTTTATGCAAGTATTTTGATTAAGTCCTCATGTTAAGTTTGTTGTAATCTATCAAACATGAAAAATTTATAATTTGATCACTTAATGAATTATAAGTAAAAAATACTTTAATTAGCTGATTAAGTTAAATTACATAGTAGCATATGTTAAATTTCATTAGATGCAAGAGATACAAGATCTGATCATTTGAATGTACAAAATTATCATCTAAAATTTTCTCATGTCTATAAAAAGTTTACAAATTTAATTAAAACAAGATTATTCTCTTATTATGTTTTTCTTATTTCTCACTATAAAGGTTTTAAATCAAAGGATAAAGGATAAAGAATAAAAGATAAAAGATAAAGATGGAAATGAAGAGAATTAAATTTAGTAACTTGGTGGAGAAGATGAGAGAAAAATGAACAAAATTGAAAAAAATTGAAAAATAACATTTTATCTTTATATATTTGAAGTAATATCATTGAAACAATTTATTTTATATAAATATTAATTAAATTATACTACTTTAAACCTATTTCTACTTTACTAAATAATTAAATATTTTTTTATCTATGATATTTAATTATTTAATAAATAGTACTGCTATCTTAAATATATAGAATTTTTTTCTATTATAATGTCATGATATCTTAATTTTCGTGTTTGATTTTTCTGTTATATAATTTTTAAGATCTTATTATAACTTACTTTATTGTGACAGATTTTTTAAGACTATATTTTCTCTAAATTCTTTTAAGAGAAATATATTTAAGTTAAAAAATGATTTTGCACTAAAATTTTAAAGTTGAAGTTATGTCATGTTAAGACTTTTAAATTAAAGATCACTCTTATATTAAAAATGATATAAAAAAATAATTTTTTTTGTTAGAAAGTGTAAATAATACATCTTTATTATGGTTTGTATGCTTTCTTAGTGTGATTTTATTGAAAAATTACTTTAAATTCTCTAAATATGTTGGCATGAAAATGAACCAAATTTTTTTTCTTCCATTCTCATGAAACTGAAAATGGTCAATGTCTGTTCAAAGGTGAGTGAGTGGGACCCTCACCTAAACTCAGATAGTTTGTCCTTTTTTATGCCTTTTGCATGGAAACATCTAAATGGGCCGATCGAGATTCGTCCTCCACTCTCTTTCTCTCTCTATAAAATAAAAATAATAAAATAAAAAAATTTTCTTCTTCTCTGTTTACGATTCTCGCTGAAATCCAAGTTCTTGCCGTGCACTACTGCTGATTCACTGCACTCTAGGTACCCAAAATTTCTCATCCTATGAACTTCTATTTACAGTCTCTCAATCTGTTTTTCTTGTTTTGTTTTTGTTTTATTTTTGTTTGTGTGTTCACTGTGCCATTCGGGTTGATTGAAAACTTTCTGCGATTTTTAGAATTACCCTCGTTCGGTTTTCCTGTTTCGCATGTGGGTTTTCTCTTAATTCCCTGAAAGTTGTTTTCTTTGTGTTAAAGCTTTTTACTTTCGGCATCATCTCCAAGCACTTTAGTTTAGAATTGTGAAGTTTGCGTTCCTTTATTGCTATATTAGTACGCTGTTTTCGGTTGTCTTCTTTGTGCTGTCGCTTTGTTAGTGGGAAAGTAGAGGGGTTTTGGATTGAGGGTGTGATGTTGGCTATGCATAGTTAATGTGAATTGGTCTGCTAAATTGGAAAACTTTGCTGTGGAAATATTCATGCGGCTGTCTTGTCTCTTTGCCCCAAACTTTGGTTTTTAATTTATATTTATTTCTGATTTTATGATGTCAAAATAGTATCACAAGGGGGTAGTGTTGTTTGAGGATTTTGTTTTCTTTTTGCTCATTTTTCATACAAACAAACTTGTTTGGAAATCTGTTCTTGGGAGGGTGGATGTTGGTTTTTCGTTGATTGGTCAAGTTTTTCTTTGGCAGTTGCTGAGGCTGATTATTGGATTGGTGGTTTTGTTAACATTTTTGCTTTTAGTTTTGACTTTTTGACGTTGTGTTGGTCAGAGTTATTTCTTTTGTGGCGATGTATGTAGATGGGGAGATTTGGTATTTATAACTACATCTTTAGCACTTGTTTATAGTTGAATGATAGTTGGTCACAATTAACCTGTTTCATAATCTGGATTTGTGTTCTTGAACTGTAATTTCTTGTGTTGTTTATGGCGTTAATTGTCATTTACCTTTCTCTAATAGATTTGATGCTGAATTAATGTGCAGATAGAATTTATACACCAAAGTCTGCATAAAAGGGATTTGAGATAATGGGGGCCTCGGGCTCCAAAATGGATGATGATAAGGCACTCCAGCTGTGCCGTGAAAGGAAGAAATTTGTTAGGCAAGCACTTGATGGGCGCTGCTCTTTAGCAGCAGCTCATGTTTCTTATGTCCAGTCACTGAAAAGTACAGGAACAGCTTTGAGAAAATTCACTGAACCTGAAGCTTCAATTACCAGTGCCACACTGGAGCCACCTGAGAAGACCATGTCCCAATTCTCAGTCTCTTCGGCATCTGTGTCTCAACGCATTGATACAACCGAAACCTTTTCTCCGGCTCCCTCTCCTCCTAGCTCTAGTAAGTTCCAAGCAAATCATATGAAATTTAGCAGCGGTTCTTCTAAAAAGGTTGAAGAAAAACTACCTGTACCTGTTATTGGAATAGTAACATCATTAGGTACTCCACATGATGCTGCGGCTCAAGCCCCTGAAACATTAACATCTGCTGGAGATTCTTCACTTCCAGTTGAAACTCCGCCATGGGATTATTTTGGTCTCTTTCATCCTATTGATCATCAATTTTCTTTTCAAGAAAGGAAGGCAATGCACCAAGATATGGTGGGGAATGCTGATGATATAACACAGGTTATGGAGGAGGAAGGGATTCCTGAATTAGAAGATGATGAGAAGGTTTCTTCTCATGGAAGGGAAGACTATACGGACTCTGAAGATGAATTTGATGATGAGCCTGCCACAGATACCCTAGTCCAAAGATTTGAGAATTTTAATAGAGTTAATGGTAATGTTAGAGCCAATGACTCACCTGCCACAATTAAGCCTCCGAAAGGGGTTTCTGCCTCTGAATTTGAACATGTGAATGTGGAGAAGGGGAACTCCCCTGTTTTATCACCATCAGGGACAGCTTCTACAGAAGTTGCACTTCCAACTGAGTCAAATAAATTGATGGAGAATGAAAATCACAGTGAAAAAGTTGTTCCTAAGGATATCTTTTCAAGCATGAAAGATATTGAATTCCTCTTTGTTAAAGCCTCTGAATCTGGTAAAGAGGTTCCAAGAATGCTCGAGGCAAATAAGTTGCACTTTCGTCCTATATTGGCAGCTAAAGAAAGTAATTTTTCTAGCTCTCTACTCTCCATGTGTCTTTCATTGTTAGTTTTTATAACATGGATAACATTAAATTTTAGAAGGATATTTCACAAGATCATGTGGATTTAATATTGACAAAGATTCTGGTCACTGTCAAAATTGACAGGCCTTGAGCTGGGTCTGTTTGTCACTCTTAGTCATGTGAAAATGTCACATGAGAACATTGAAATCCGTTTATAGAAGAGACAAATAAAATAAATGATGTTTTTATGGTATGCTGCATTTTTCCTTATTGTTTATAGTATATGTCATACTTAAGATATGGACAACAACAATGCCTTGACTAAAACAATAGAGTTGTTTACCCTTTGGCTAGGCAGTTCCTGTGTAAATGTTCATAACCTAGATCATCATACTTACATTGAAGAATATATCTTGTTCTTCTTTGGGTTTAAAAAAACTTTCAATTTCAAAGAGGTTTTCAAAAGTTTCTTTACGTTATTCACTTCAAGATTAAATGCTTTGAAGCTTAAACACGTGAATTATTATTATAACAGATCATTCAGCAGCACCCTCATTTTTGAAGGCATGTTTCTCATGTGGGGAAGACCCAAGTCAGCTTCCAGAAGGTAATTTCATAGTCTTTTGCTGTTGGTCTCTCACGTTACTGGGACTTTGCAGATATTGTGTTGAGCAGTAGGAAAGATAATATCGTCTTATTAAATATTTGTATTGTTGGAATTGTGCATGAGGTTAGTGGAAGTTTATAATTAATTTCAACAGTAGCAAATCTGGTCCACTTAAATTGTTAATATGTTTCATGATCCTAACCTTTTTTTTTTTGCTTATTTTGGTGTCTAACGACTCTCTAATGTGCTGAGATTACAAGCTTTTAGAAATCTCTCAATCTATAGTGACTGACTGCAATTTGTTGAAAGCTGTTTGTGGAATCCTATATCTAATTTTTTTTTTCACTGTTTTCTTAGAACCTGTTCAAAACTCGGTTAAGTACTTAACATGGCAAAGGACAATGTCATCTCGATCCTCTTCATCCAGAAACCCTTTGGGACCAAACTCAAAAGATGAGATAGAGGACCTTACGAATAATCTCTTTGATAGTTTGTGCATGATCTCTGGAAGTCATGCATCAACCTTGGATAGATTATATGCATGGGAAAGAAAGCTCTATGATGAAGTGAAGGTACTGTATACTGTGTATTTCTCAGCACCATTTAGACTTTTCTTTATTTTGGCCATGTTATGTTTTATAGAAGGATGTTGCAGAAGTCTTGGTTTGGATATCAGATTGAGCAATAAGTTGTATGCCATATTAGAAAGGACATAAACACTTCTCAGTGAAACAGTTTATTGGTTTGATACAGGTCCATTAATTTTACATACAAGATCTGATTGGTAGCATTTCATTCTTTACGATCTGCCTGATACCGTTTAGTAGATACAATTGTTTGTCACACTAGAAACAATAAGCTATGCTATATTGCTTTATGCAATATCTGGTAATATAAAAGCTTATCCAAACATTAAATTTTGATCAGCATTTTCCATTTGTACAAGTCCCTATAAGAAAACTTGTCTTACACTATTTCCACTTTCCTTAGCACCATATTTGCCACTAGTACCCTCACAATAGCCACCACCATCAATGTGCATCCACCTCTTAGCCTCATTACCTCCTGCTGGCATTGCCTTTGCTTTGAACTTCTGAAGATGGGAATTTTCTATGCAAATATTTGTTGTTGCTTTAGAATTGTTTATTTTGTTGTGGATTGTGGACCAATAAATATAGTACAGAATTTTGCCGGGCCAGCTTATATCCTATTACAGTGTTCAATTCTTTCCTTTTCTCACATTGTTGTCTGTACTTGTTAAACATGCTTACAATGTTAGATCAAGTGGTTATTTGACTTGTGATCTGACCCTAAAAAATAAAATAAATGTCTAATTCCTTCCCGCCACACTCTCTATATAAAAAAATCTCATGTACTCATTTTGATAACTTTGATTGAATAAAAATATTTTATCTTGAGTGCTATATTTCAAATGGTGAGTCACACCCTCCTTTCCTTATCTTAGAGTGGTGTGTCTTAGCTTATCTCTTGTGTAACACATCAGTGGTTAATCTTGTGAAAATAGAGAATTTTCTTTTAAGAGTTCTTATCTTGTGAATTAGGTCACAAGTGATGATTTTCTATACTTGCTTATCTCATAGGATTGAGTGGTGCAAGATTCTACCCAATTCTTAGCAAAATCTTGATTTTTCTACTTTCTTAATTGTTTGGTGGATATTGTTGGAACTATTCGTTCTCTCCAATCCTTGATTAAGCGTTCACCGACTCAGAATGATATTATTTTGTAACTTTCCGAATTCTTTAGGTCAAGAATGTTTGTCCAGCGAGTCATGTAGATATAGGATGTTCATTAGATCAAAATTTGAAGAGGATGTTGCTATGGTCAAATTTGGGGACATAAAATTGGCTTATTAAAATATCATTTGAAGTTTGAACTTGTTAGAAATCCTTGACTTGACTTTATGGACAGTACTAGGCAAGGCTATATTTCTAATATTTAGGACAAGTGTGAATTGAAACTTAATGGACACGATGGATGAGTGCAGTAAGCTTGTATAAGGTAGAGTGATTTTTGAGGAATGATGCAGGAAAGAAGTGGAAAAAGGAAAAAAGTTATCTGAATGTTGTGTTAAATGTAGACCACACAATACGTATTTATACCAATTTACTCAATCAAATACAATAAATTCTTACCTAATAATTAGGAATCAATGATCCTAATTTCTTAGAATCTGTAACAACTAATGACTTACAAATCTGTAATGGCTAATCACTAATTACATTCTAACACTCCCTTTCAAGCTAAAGCATATATATCATATGCACCAAGGTTGTTATGAATGTAGTCAACCCGAGGGCCTCTAAGGGATTTTGTAAACATGTCAGCTAGTAACTAGAATTGACAAAATTAGTTGTGATTTCTTTGGAGAGCACTTTTTCTCTCACACAGTGACAATCAATCTCTATTTGTTTGGTTCTTCCATGGAAGACCGGGTTTGATGCAATGTGAAGTGCAGGTTGATTGTAACTAATAAGCTTTGTTCCATGGATGTCCCCAATTTTAAGCTAGTTGCCTAAGCCATGTGAGCTCACAAGTTGTTGCTGCCATAGCATGATGTTTTGCTTTTACACTAGTTCTAGCAACTATGTTTTGCTTCTTGCTTCTCCATCATATCAGGTTTCCTTTGATAAGAATACAATACCCAAAAGTGAATCTTATATCTGATGGTGACTGCCCAATCCGTATCAGAATAAGAAATGATCATAGTATTGCTTTTGTCTTTATACAATAATCCTTGTCTCATAGCATATTTTTTTATATATCTTATATATCAAAGAATATGTGTAACAAGATCCCAATGGCTGTCACAAGGGGCATTTAGAAAACGACTTACCACACTAGTCGCGAAAGTGATATCAGGTTTGGTGATGGTTAGATAGTAGAGTCTCCCTACCAGGCATCGTTATCTGTTTGGGTCTACAATGGCTCCCATAACCTGGAAGAAGCTTGGTATTGGGATTCATAGGATTATCACAAGGACGATAGTCAAACATATTGATTTTATTAAGAATGACTAGTGCATACTTATGTCGATTAATGACATAGGCAAAAGAAGATTGGACAGTTTCAATTCCTAGGAAATACTTGAGAGGACCTAATCTTTAATATGAAACTATTATGAAAGATTATTATGAAAGGTGCTCTTTAAGGAACCAAATTCCATTCTCATCATCACCAATGATGACAATGTCATCAACATAAACAAGATAAATGCACCTGCAAGAAGAAGAATGAAAGGAGAACACAGAATGGTCAACCTCACAGCTAGTTGTGCCAAACTATATCAAGGTAGAATTGAAAGGACCAAACCATGCCCAAGTACATTGCTTCAAACCATAGAAGGACCGATAAGCTTACAAACAAGACGAGAATCACCAGAAGCTGTAAAACCAAGGGGCTGATCTATATAAACTTCTTGCAATTTACCATGTAGGAAGACATTTGTGATATCTAGGCAATGAAGAGACCAATGATGAATAAAAACCATAGCTAGAAACTGACAAACAAAAACCATGATCTAAACCAAAATTCTTTGTATATCCTTTGACGACCAAGTGAGCTAACTATGAACATGACCATTAGGTCCAATCTCCACTGTATAAAACCAGCGACAACTAACAATTTCTTGTCAGGAAGTAAAGGAACAAGTTCCCAAGTGCCACCAGAATGTAAAGCAACCATCTCCTCTCATTGCCTAGCACCATCTGGGATCAGTCATCTTCTCTACCATTGCCTAGCACCATCTGGGAATAACCATCACTTCTCTTGTAGTCTTTAGGAATAAACACAAAATCCAAAGAAGAAACAAAGGAGAAATAAGATGGAGACAAATAATCATAATTAATGGTAAAAGCATAGAAAGGGTTAGGATTACGAGAGGAATGAATACCTTTTCGTATTGTAATAGGAAGTTCAGGTGCAGGAGGCATGGGTAGAGGGGGAGTTTGAGTTGGAGATGATGCTTGAGGATCATTGGAGTGATTCACAATCAGATTTTGAGACCATTTGTGGTATTGAAGTAATGGAGGTGGACGAGAAGCAATTATTTGAGCTAGAACAGGCAAGACTTCTAAAGAGTTCTGATAGGTGTGGGAATAAGACTGTGGTATTATTGATATTTTGGAAAATAGTGAGCGCAAAGGCTCTACAAGCATAGAAATGAAAATAACAAGAATCCACGACTCCTCCAGAAAAAATATCTCCTAATCGATTTTTAACAAAATCCAGCCTGTCCTCCTTCTATTCTCCTGTGTCTACATATATTCCTTTTCCATTTTCGTGACTGATTTTTCATTCCTGTTCCCCTGTGCCACCTCACCCATTCTCTAGCTAGTGGGCCCTACTTTCTTTCTTCTAGAATAAACTTGCCATATTCTGGGCCTTTCGATTTTCTCAGGTATATTAGGCCCATAAACATCTTGTTGAACACTAGGAGTTCTATCATTGCCTCCTCCTGACACAGCAGCCTTGTCCTCAAGGCTAATATCTGGAAACTGACTGCGCAATAGAGCTTCATCCTCCCAAGTTGTATCCTTCATGCTCCTTCCCTTCCATCTAACTAGCCATTGTCTAACTCGTTGGTCTCCCTGATAAATGTCTCTAGCAGCTAAAATCGCCTTAGGTTCTTCAATTTCTTCTACTCCAGCTTCCAACTCAGCTTGTAAGGATGATTCCACAGCATAGTCTCCCACTGATTTCTTTAATTGAGAAATATGAAACACAGGATGAATTCTAGTGGTGTTCGGCAACTGTAGCTAGTAAGACACAGTCCCAACCTTGCCAATTATAGGAAATGACCTGAAGAATCTTGGGGCCAACTTCTGATTAATTCTCCTAGCCACCATTTGCTAGATGAGGTGTTAATTTGATGAATACCCACCCTCCAACTTCAAATTCAAGAAACCTTCTTTTCTTATCAGCATACTTCTTCATCTGCTGTTGGGCAAGTAACAAATGATGCTTCAATTGTCTCAAAGCCTCATCTCTATCCACCAACTCATGCTCTACAGCCTCCACCTTTGTCTCCCTATGTGAGAATCGTATCAACGGAGGGGGTTTTAGCCCATAAACTGCCTCAAAAAGAGTAGTTCCTGTAGATCCATGAGAGGTGGTGTTTTACCACAACTCAGCCCATGACACCCAATATGATCAGGTTTTAGGTTGTTCTGAAGCAAAATACCGTAGGTACGCTTCCAAACATCGATTCACAACCTCCGTTTGACCATCAGTCTCTAGATGATGTGAAGAGCTCATTTTTAAAGTTGTGCCCTGTAACCGGAACAACTCCTTTCAGAATAAACTGATGAACATGGGATTCCTATCACTCACAATGGATTGAGGCATGCCATGTAGCCTAACTACCTCCTTAGCAAAAACCTCTGCTACCTATCTATAAGTGTAAGGATGCTTCAGCAGAATGAAGTGTCCGTATTTTGACAATCTGTCTACTACTACAAAAATCGCATCATATCCCTTTGATTTTGGAAGGCTTGTGATAAAGTCTACTGAAATATCATCCCAAATCTGATTGGAATGGGAAGTGGTTGTAATAATCCTGTAGGGGAAGAAGCTGAATATTTCTGCCGCTGGCATACATCACACCTTCGGACAAAATCCTCCTGACAAAATCTTGCACTGTTTTCTTCATTCCTATCTAGTATAAATTTCTAGCTGCCCTCCTATAGGTTCTGAAGAATCCAGAATGTCCCCCAGCTGGGGATGAATGAAATTATGCTAGAATGTTTGGAATTAGAATAGAATTAGCTGATAAAACTAGTCTACCTTGGTACAACAACACTCCTTGCTGAAAGTTGAATCCAGGCCTAGAAGTTGCCTCTTTCTGGACATCTTGTATGAGCTGTTACAACACAATATTTGTACATGTTGTTGATGCATCCAACTCGGAGAAGAAGTGATTTCGCTTAACTCCCCTTCTTCATACCTATGGGACAAGGAATCTGCAGCTTTATTTTCTGGTCCTGGTTTGTATATGACTGCAAAATGATAGCCCAAGAGTTTTGCTATCCAATTTTGTTGGTCAACCGTAGTGATTCGATGTTGCACCAAATACTTGAGGCTTTTCTGATCAGAGTACACCTTGAAACTCCTCCCTAAGTAGGGTGTCCAATGTTGGACAACCAAAACTAAAGCCATAAGTTCCTTTTCATAAGCTGACTTGCTTAAATTATTTGGAGATAAAGCTTTACTAAAATAGGCTATTGGTTGCCTATTTTGCATCAACACCGCTCCTATGCCTTTTCCCGATGCATCACACTCTATCTCAAAATGCTGAGAAAAATTAGGCAATACTAATAAGGGGGTGTTAGTCATTACCCTTTTCAGGTCTTCGAAAGCACTAAGGGCTGCCGGGTTCCACTGAAACCACTCCTTCTTGGTCATCTTTGTCAAGGGTTTCACTATTTTTCTATACCCTTCAATGAATTTCCTGTAGTACCCTGTTAGCCCCAAAAATCCCCTTACTCCCTTAACATTTTGAGGAATAGGCCATTCCAATACAGTTTAACCTTTGCTGGGTCCACGACCACACCTTGGTCAGAAATGATATGGCCTAAATATTCCACCTGTTTGCCTCCAATCGCATATTTCTTGTTGACCACAAAACACTTCTCCAGTAATACTTTGAAAACAGTTGTTAAGTGCTCCAAGTGTTCCTCCCACATTTTGCTATAGACCAATATATTAAAAAAAACAAACAAATTTGCAGAGGTAAGGTTTGAACACTTGATTCATCATTAATTGGAAAGTCGCTGGAGCACTGGTTAACCCAAACGACATGACCAAATATTCTTAGTGACCCTCATGCGTTCTGAAAGCCGTCTTGTGCACATCTTCATCCTTCATTCGTATCTGATGGTATCCGGATTTTAGATCCAATTTTGAGAAATAAGTTGCTCCATGTAACTCATCCAACAACTCTTCAACAATGAAAATTGGATACTTATCCGGCACGTCACCTTATTTAATTCCCTATAGTCCACACATAAACGCCACGCAACATCTTTCTTAACCAAAATGACTGGGCTAGAAAAAGCACTAGAGTTATGCCTGATGATCCCTTGTTGCATCATCTCATCCACCTGTTTCTCAATCTCACCCTCATGATGGTATGGGTAGCAATACGATTGCACGCTCGGGTCCTGCCTCCTTATACAACTCAATTGCATGCACAATGTCTCAGGCTGGTGGCAAACCTTCTGGCTCTCTAAAAACTTCATTGAATTGTGCTAGTACCATGTGAATTTCAGCTCATTGCTTTTCAAAAAGTGGTTGTTCTTCTCTAGGTTGATGATCCCTCATATTGTCTTGTGTCAAACTGTACAATGATGTTGTTTGCTCTTCTATTAGCCTCTTTTTCTTTCTGTGGTAGCTCTACTCTCTGCCCTTGCAATTCCACATGTTCCCCCTTCCAATAGAAACTGATTGTCATATGCTCCCAATCGAAGGTTACTTTACCAAATCTCTGTAACCAAGTCACCCTAAGAATCATGTCCAAGTTTCCTAATTCCAGCATATACGCCTCGACCTCCGTGTGAAATTCTCCCAATAGAACTTCAATGCCCCTGCATTTGCCTCCCGTAGCCACATGATGCCCATCTAGCCTCACCCCCATGGGCTTGCCTTGTTCTACTGGAATTTCAAGAATAGACACCACCTACGGAGAAACGAAATTGTGGCTGGCGTCGCTATCGATCAAGACTAGCACCGAAACGCCTTTCACCTTACCCTCTAACCGTAATGTTAACGGTGGAATCTTACAAACTGGGTTAGAATCGATGATCCAAATAAACCCATAGATCCACAATCCAAAGTATCCCCGTCCTTTTCCTCCTTAAATTCAATAACAATAATTTCTCCTTCTTTGTTCACTGTTTCATTGTCTCCCAACACCAACAAGCGAAGTTGTTTTTCCGCATGCTGATGTAAGGGATGATAGTGTTCTCCACTCTTGAAGCACAACCCCTTTGCTTTTCGATTCATCAACTCAGAGTAGGGAAGATGTTTAGTGCCACGGTTTCGATCGCCGTTGAAAGTTCATCATTCGCCATCGCCGTTGTTGCTGTTGCGGTTTGCTTGAGTAGTGAGAAATCGAGGTTCGGATTGAAGAGAGCTCACCTTGGGTTGGGTTCCCATATTAGACCCAGGCCCGTAAACATTTTTAAATGAATTCGGGTTTTGACCCGATCCAGATCCATTTTTGTATACATAACCCAAGCTATACTCCCTGTTTCCTTTCCACATTTTGGTTCCACTCATTTCTATGCTCCGAGGCCCATCGAGCTTCGCAACCTGTTTTCACATCCCGAACTATGCGCATGGCTTGAATCCGGTTGATTGGGTTAAACATTCGAACCCGTAACCTAATCTCAGGTCGCAATCCTCCGATGAAGTATCCCAAATACTGGTCCTCAGGCAATTGTGCTACTTGAGAAGATATGACTAAATTCATTCATGTACTCCTCCACACTCCCTGTTTTCATCAAATCTTTGAGTTCTTCAAAAGGGTTGTCACTCTTGTGGCCTCCGTAACGATCTATTAGAGCCCTCTTTAGCTTCACCCAAGTCAAATCGTCATCAGTTTCGCATAGAAGATTGAACCAATGAATTGTTGCTCCTTCCATACTCAGTTTGGCTAGTCGAACTTTCACCTCCTCCGACGAGCCCTGAACTTCAAAATACGTTTTAGCTCGTGTGATCCATCCAACCCGATCCTCTCCGTCAAATGGTGGCAACTCAACCTTCTTCACAGCTATCCTATATTCGGTTCCTGGGTCCTCCGTGGTTGGAGATCCCGAAGATTTCCCGTTCCCTTTGTTGTGTAATTTGGCAAACTCTTCTATCAAAGCTTGTCGGAACTCACCAGAGATTGTCGCATGGAAATCTCTAGTGTTGTCAAGCGTTCCTCCAATGCATCAACTCTTTCCCCCATCTTCGGTGGCATGGACAACGTCACTTCACTGGCTCCTTGTTTCGTATCCGGTAGGTCAGACCAAAATGATAGGTGTGGGAATAAGACTGTGATATTATTGATATTTTGGAAAATAGTGAGCGCAGAGGCTCTACAAGCATAGAAATGAAAATAACAAGGGTTCACAACTCCTCTAGAGAAAATATTTCCTAACGGATTTCTAACAAAATCCAGCCTATCCCCCTTCTATTCCCCTCTATCTACATATATTCCTTTTCTATTTTCGTGACTGATTTTTCATTCCCATTCCTCTATGCCACCTCACCCATTCTCTAGCTAGTGGGCCCTACTTTCTTTCTTCTAGAATAAACTTACCATATTCTGGGCCTTGGTTTTCTCAAGTATATTAGGCCTATAAACATCTTGTTGAACACTAGGAGTTCTATCAAGTTCACTACAAAATTGACATCCAATACAATAGAAGTGGAGAAGGGAGTAGTCTTGAAAAAGGTCACATCAGTAGAAATAATATATTGTTGAAGTTGAGGACAAAACAAATGATAACCCTTCTGAAGGTGAGTAATCAAGAAAAATACACTTTAGAGATTTGGTAGAAAGTTTGTCTTTACCTATAATAAGGTCATGGACAAAGCATATGCAACCAAAGACACGAAGAGGAATGTAGTAAAGATCTTTTGTTGGATGGAAGAGAGTGAGGAACTTGATTATTTAAGAATAGAAAAAAGTTATCTGAATATTGTATGTCAAATGCAAATTACACGTGATGTACTAATACCAATTTACTGAATCAAATTCTTACCTAATAATTAGGAATCAATGACCCTAATTTTCTAAAATCTGTAATATGACTAACAAATCTATAAAACTAATGACTAATTGAATTTTAACATGAAGATAAATCAAATTAAATTTATCCCTTTTTCATCCTTCATATCATTGAACTTTCAATGATGCATAAATTTTTATCATTCTATTTACACATCATGATATTTATTCATTTGTGCATATGTGTACATGGTTCTCAGGTCACAGGATCATGTGAAGCCTTACAAAAGATTTTTGTCTATGTGAATATTAGTTCTGATTCCTTTTATGTTCTTAGTCAGATTGATAGATTCTCAACCTATTTATACTAATTGCAGGCAAGTGGTATGATCAGAAGGGAATATGACATGAAGTGTAAAGTCTTACAGCATCTGGAATCAAAAGGAGAAAAGACTTATAAAATTGATAAAACACGTGCTGTTGTCAAAGATTTGTATTCAAGAATTAGAGTTGCAATTCTCCAGATAGACTCTATATCAAAGCGGATTGAGGAATTGCGGGACAAAGAGCTCCAGCCTCAACTTGAGGAGTTGATTGAAGGGTATGATTCTATAGATTCGTCTTGTTTTTACCGAGACCCCTTTTCATGTTGTCATGTGTTAGCTCTATATTACATGATATTTCAAGATTCGGATGAAAGGAGCACCATCTGAGAAAGCAGTTCAGGGTGCCTTTAATTGTCAGAAGTTTGTTTATTGTGACTGTCATTCTAGGTCTCACTCACACAACTGAAATACGGTTTCAAATTCTTATTTATTTATTTACAATAGTGAAATAAAGTTTAAATTGGTCATCTATGTTATTGTTATCCTGGGGCTAAGGACTCTGCTTTTTGCACCTGTCCATGCAGGCCTCTGTCAAATGATTGTTATTATTCTATGCTAATAGGGTTGCTGACATTGTGTTTTGTATCTTCGAAACTTAGTGATGCTCTCTAATAACCTTCTAAAATGGATCAATATTTCTTTTTCCTAGGTATGTCTATAAATATGAAGTTCTTGCTTTTTATTTTTTATGCTTCTTATGTTTGTATCTTGCTTTGGTGGCAGGTTAATTCGGATGTGGGAAGTGATGTTTGAGTGCCACAAGCTTCAGTTTCAGATAATGTCGGCAGCCTATAACAACAGCCATGCCCGAATCGTCACACATTCTGAATTACGCAGACAAATTACTTCCTATCTTGAAGGTGAGCTTCACAATCTATCCTCAAGTTTTAGCAAGTGGATTGGAGCTCAGAAGTCCTATCTAGAGGCCATAAATGGATGGCTGTACAAATGTGTTTCTCTTAAGCAAAAAACAGGCAAGAAAAGGAGACCCCAGAGACCACTCCTAAGTTATGGTCCTCCACCAATCTATGTGACCTGTGAAATCTGGTTGGAAAAGCTTGGTGAACTACCTATCCAAGAAGTTCTGGATTCAATGAAGAGTTTAGCAGGCGAGACCGCTCGGTTCTTGCCGCGTCAAGAGAAGAACCAGGGTAAAGCTGCAAAGAACCCCCACATAAAATCTTGGAATGCTCATATCCGCAGTGAATCATCTGATAATCTATTGAAAGATGACCCTTCAGAGGACTGGGATTCAGGTTTTGATCATTTTCGGACAAGTTTTCTTGGGTTTCTTGGTCAATTAAATAATTTTGCTGGCTCTTCTGTCAAGATGTACACTGAACTTAGACAAGCCATTCAGAACGCTAAGAACTATTATTATCATAAGTCTAATTCTCGGGCTCAAGATGGTCAGTGGAATTCTCCATCTCAGGATGATAACTCCAAATCTCAATCTCGAGTTGCCAATTCTGAGAAGAAAAAGCCCTGACAATAAGCAAAGGGTTGCCTAAAACATGGTGGAGGTGCAGCATTGTAGCTTTAGTTGATCTAATGAATGTTGAGTTTCATACAAAGTCTATTTTGCATAAAACATGGTGGAGCTGAAGCATTGTAGCTTTAGTTAAAGTAATAAATGTTGATTTTCATACAAAGTCCATTCGATGTGGCATTTGTACATGCAAGAAAGAAAAAGGAAGGAATAAAGTATTTATAGGATGACAATACTTTATATGATAGTTTCATCTTTTTAATTATGCAGTACAAGGGAGTGGTTACACTTCAGGTTAGGCAAAACTGTAGTTAGTTGGTTCTGTTGAAGTGTTCTTTATGCAGAGAGAAGTAACTTGTCAAATGTAATTTTTGTTAACATATAGGACTTTTACTTTATTTTCATTACTGATTTAATTGTTTGAATTATGATCTGCATATAAGCATTGATTAATGTTTATTTGAATTTTGCAATGGAATACTGATAGAGGGTATCTCTTGGATAATTTTCTTAATACTTTTAAGAGAAAAAAAAGTTTTTTTAAGCTGAAGTTAATTTATGTTAGTTATAAAAAAAATTGAAGAAGTTATATGAGAAAACTTGTACAAATTATATTATATATAATGTATACAAAATTAAATTTTAATTGTATGTTTTTTTTAATTATTAAGAATTAAAATTTAGAAATATTATTTTCAAAAATAAGTTTTCAATGGAACAATTATATCCACAGTAACTATTATGGACAGTCTATAATTGAATAATATTGTAAAAGAAACTTTAATTTTTTAATATAATAAATTTCTAGCAGTGGACCTCAATGCATTATTTTGACTTTCTGATTTTCATGTTTGTTAAAATGTATATTGTTTTTAGTTTTTCTTAAATAATAAGGTATTTATTCATTGTTAGGCACTGCTACTATTCTTACAAAATAAATACGCAACAGTGGGAAGAAGATGAAGACAACTATTTTCAATTGCTTAAGGAATTCATACATGTACTTTAGGACAATATTGTAGTGGAAACATTTTCAGCATAACAACATTTGAATCCCTGTAAGAAATGTCCAAAATATCTTTTTATGTAGTTTTCTCGGAAAAATTTTGATTAGTTTGATTTGAAAAGAATTTAGATTACATAATTTGAAATTATAGGTTTAGAATGTTTACAAACAATCTAATTATAAAAAATATAATATTTTTGTAATTTAAGATTACATAATTTAAAACATTTTAAGTTATGTAATTTAATATTTTTAAATCTAAAAATATATTTTAGAATATACAATTCAGAAATATATTTTGAATTACACAATCTAAATTACATTTTATATTATACAAGTAAAAAATATATTTTAAATTACACAATTTAAACATACATTGTCAAAGAAACTTAATTTCAGAAATTAATTTATTAATTTCTAAAATAATAAAATTAGTTACTAATTTAATTAAAAACTAATTTAAAATATAATAGTAACAAAGTATTAAAACTTTAATAACTAATTTAGATAAAAATTTTATATTCTATTTAAAAACCAACTTTATTATTATAATTTAAATACTAGATATATAGAAATTAGTTTAATGATCATTTATATAAAAATTAATTTCATAATTTTTTATTAAAATCAAATAACAAAAAATATCATTATATTATATCGATCTTTAAATAATGATAACATTATATTTAAAAAACTATTTTATTATTTTAGGATAAAATCATATTAAAACAAATTGTCACGCTTAAAAATGAAATGTAACATAAAATGAAATATATTTTCATGAATTTCTTTTATATGTATAGTAAATTTATTTGTTTTAAAAATGTAATAACTAAAATTAATAAAATTTAAAAGAAGATCAATATTGTATATACAAATAAAATAGTTTTAAATATACAATTTTTATAGTTTAAAATATTAATTTTAAAATACCTATTAACACTAAATTAAAACGAAATCTATATAATAGGAGAAAGAAAAAACATCTGGATTTCATTTTTACAATGAACTAAATTGAACTAGTAAGAAGTTTTAACCATTAAACTTTTTACTTTTCTTTCTAAAATTCTACACCCTGCATGCCATTTCTCTCACTCACTGTTCCTCTAAATGCCCAATCTGAATCACTGATCTAGAGGGTGGGGAACAGGACACCAAGGTAATTTACCCACTTCTTCTACAACACTATTTCCTAAGGGAATATCAGTGACTAGAAACATAAATTAGTAAGATATAATATTATATACTACATGGATCAAAATGCAATAATATATAGTTTTTAAACATATAAAAGTTGTATCAGAGTAATACATTACCATTGCAGAAAAATCCTTGACCTCCGTTACAGGCACCACCAAGATCAACTCCACCAGTTATGTGTTTAATCTTGCATTATCGTCAAATAGTAAAACAACCCTCCTCCAACCTCCATTAGACGGTCCTATATATATATATATATATATATATATATATATATATAATCATCACCAATAAAAATTATAATAGTAAGATATAAACAGGCACATTAGTTACACTATGATTTGGCATATAAAGGTCCTTTTATTACACTACATAGGCCAATATAACGACATGGCAGCTCGGCCCAATAGTTCAACTGATACGCAAAATGAAGTAAACCAATTCGATTAAGTTTTCTACAAATTCATACATTAGAGATGTTTGACATTCACCAGAAGAAGATAAACAGCTAAATTTAATCCTATCACCTGTATTGATAATATGTAAAAAATACAATTAGCTTAGACCGACTAAACCACTATGCGGTTTCATTTATTTAACAATCTTAACAATTTTAAATGGGCATGTTCCTATCACTATGAAATTTGGTAATTGTAATTCATCAATGTTATATATATATATATATATCTATATATATATATATATATATATTTAAAAAAAAAAAAACATAAAAAATATAAAATAAAAAATATATATTATATATATTTGTTTAATAAAAAATTA
>Ga0099824_1004146_pt1 | contig 20971 bp, 4 predicted proteins | sample SiratrowhiteBW_FD_76837 | JGI IMG/M metagenome (GOLD analysis project Ga0099824, IMG submission 76837) | Root nodule microbial communities of legume samples collected from California, USA - Siratro white BW | ecosystem: Host-associated > Plants > Roots > Nodule | place: USA: California... | reverse complement strand
TTTTAAAAAAAAAAATCAAAATCGTTGATTTGATTTTGATTGATATATCTGTTTTAGGTGATGTTTTTTTTATTGCTTTTGGTAAGTCCAAATTTTTGTTTCCTCTTCATATCAGGCTCCTCATTTATTTCGCCGTCTTCCTAAAAAGTAACTCATTTGGATAAGTGAGATTAAAGAAACAAATATTTTAGTAGTTTCCCTCAATTACTTTATCAATAAATATATGTACCAATATCTAAATATTTAGTTTAAAAAATATTTTAATAATTAAGTTAGTTTTATAATCCTAACTTATTTCTGTTATAATTGAAAATATTTCGTTAAAATTACTAGACTCATCCCTTTAAGTAAAAATATTTTTTTAAAAATAACTATTTAATAAATCCATATTTTCATCATTATTTATATTTATTTATTTTATTAATTCTAAGCCTACGTCATTGACTCAAATTAAACTAAACTATAGACATCGTCAAATAGAAAAAAATAAAATAAAATCCTCGAATAGATCTTGATTGAAAACATCATTGACACGATCTTGTGAAGACTTTATGATCTCAATTTTAATCAAAACATCATTAGTAAAGTGGTACAAGGCCATTAATTTAGCACGTTAAGTTGATATTTTTAGTCTGTCTAACTCTCTTAATTCATCACTCCTAACTTGTCATTTCTTTTGATCATAAAAGGCGATTATAAATTTCTTTTTTTTAGTTTTTATAATATTTTAAACATTTTCTTTATCTTTTTCTAATTAATGTCTATTCACTTCTAATATACTAACTTTTTACATCGAGGTGAGGTCTAACATATGACGAACTAGCATCACTCACTAACAAATTTGGTGAGTGAACAAGCTTAGATACATTTTGGTAGAATAGATAATTGTTAATATCACGTTTATTAAAAATATAGCTGACAATTTCAATTATGACATTTTTTTACTTAATTTTATTAATCTAGACATCTTCAATCGCTTTACTCGTGTTAGTGATGGGCTTTGTTATTTATATTTCTCTCTTTTTTCTTTGAAACTGCTTTTTTTTTTTCTTTTCACACTCCCTTCTCTCTTTTTACTTTTTTTTTTCTCCACCTCTCGTACTACTGTTCTCTTCTTCCACACACTTCACTTTCTCTGCATCTTCTCTTCTCCCTCTCCACCCTCCTCATTTCTATTCTTTTCAATCCATTTTTTCTTTTTAACTTCTCGTTTATTTTAAAGAAGATAATTTCCCTTCTATACCAATATACAAAAAAATAATTTTCGTTATATATATAGAAAATAGCTCAACAAAAGAAGAAGAATATGGGAAAGCTAGGGACCAGAAATGTTAAAGTGCTAAACTAACCACCCTATTGCATGTATTAAATTATCTATTACTTAAATAAAAAAATTCCACACTTTTCGGAATACATAGCAAACAGTCTAATTTATGCATTCTGGATAAGTTCCACAGTAGTTTATTCGAGAATATATTTTATATTTATTATTTTTAAAAATTTGTAATTATTATCTTAATAGTAATTTATAAATTAGATACTCTAGCATGATTTTTTTAACCATATTTTATATTAAATAATCTAAAATATTTATAGATTAAGAAGTCTATAACTACAGTTCAGATTCTGTATCATGTAGTCAAATATCTACAAATTTCTAAATTATGTAATTTAAACATAGTTTCAAATTAAATATGGAAGCGTTATAGATACTTTGGTATTTTTTATATTATATAAATGGTTGAAGATACTTCAGGCTAGAGAAAAAATGTGTTCAAAGTTAAAAGCAAAGGGATATTATAAGTAGACTATGCTTTAAAAGTATTTGCTACTTTATTTAACTGCCTAAACTCATGGAAAAAAGTAATATTTTTTCTGTATAGGCTAATCAAGGGAAAAAAAAAGACATAGCAAGAAAGGTAATTACAATGAAATGAAAATATTTCCCCAAAAGGAAATACATATATTTGGATAAATGACGCGCATATTCTTTTATTCTCATAATATTAAGAATTTCTTCAAAATTATTTCATTTTTAACTATTTTAAAGCTTTATTACTTGATTAAAACGATTTTTAGAACTTATATTTTATCAAAGTCTCAGATAGACAGAAGTTGCTGTGGTGTAGTGGTTATCACGTCAGTCTTACACACTGAAGGTCCCCAGTTCGACCCTGGGCAGCAACAGTCTTGTTTTATTTTGTTTTATATAATCTTTATTAAATTTAAATAAGTTTGATTCATACAACGAGCTCCTATAAAATTGTATATTGTACCTAAATATTTTCACTGTACCAATAAAAGAATGTACACTATTTTCACTATACCAATACAAAAAATGTACGCTATAATTTTCAGATAATATAAAAACCAACGAAGTACATTTAATACTTTGTGTTTAGTTGATACTATAACTTTTAAACATTTTTGGCAATTAGGGTTTAAATATATAATAAATTAGTTCTTATTTTTTTTATATTTCTAAATATATATATATATGACTTCAATTTTGATTTATATTAAAAAAGTGTTAATTTTTTTTTTAATTTTTATAATTTAAGTTTTTGTTTCTTCAGTTCCCAATAAACTAGTCTGGTTATTTGAGCTGTTATGATTGGCTACTTTGTTGACATAACAGTCATTCTCATGACGTAATCTAAAGGAGTTTCTTTCACAACAAAAAACGAAAAAGAATTTAAAATATTTCAAAAAATATAAAATACGTCAAATAATTTTATGTGGTCTAAAGAAATATAATATAAGGACTAAAACTATTTGAATCTTTAGTTTTTTTTAATCATCCGTGTCGTATAATTAAAAGCCACGCAGAATAATTTCCAATTGTTAGAAAATATGAATTTACTTACAAAAATAAGTTAATTATTTTAATTCAATAAAATCAGAATACTGAAAAGGAAATAAAGAAGATTTTTGAAAACATACAAATAAAAAAGAGAACAAAATGTAGCACAGGTTCACAACAATGATCTGAAAGGTTATCCGGTTCCTTGTTTAACTCAAACATTAGACACATCACTACACACTATCTCTTAACAATTTCTTTATATATTAACAATTATTAAAAATTATAGATACGACTCACAGAACTTTGTAATTTTTAATAAATTTCAATAAAATAAAAAAGTATTTAAAAATTATATTTTTACTACCACATCTGCACGTGTCGTTACACCTCAGATTCTAGAACAACGTTGAAATCTACCCTTAGGTTGTTTCAGAGTGTGAACAATTTGCAGCCATGGAAATTAAGCCAACTAAAACCTAACCATTGAGGTCGATCTTAGGTAGCCACATACCCCCAAAGTAAGAACTACCACTAAATTAATGCAAAAGAGGAAGACTTAAATCAACATTTATTGTTTCCCGTGGCTGATACCAAGCCCAATTAGTAATAATAAACCATAAGGATCATGGTTTGGTTCTGATAATCTGCACCTAATCATGTTGCATCAATACTAATGCATGATTAAGCAAGAGAAGCAATGATTCAGTTAAATGGAAATTTGTTTAACACCATAACACAAATAGAAGTGAAGGCTGCCAAATTTTTTGGTGATGGACTTTTAGTAGGGACAATAAAGCCACAGAGTGAACCAACTCATGCATTTGAAGTTTTTGTTTTGTATCTCAAAAAACACTGAACCAATTCTACTACAACATACATACCTAGAAGCAAAAACCATAACAAATTCAAATTACTCTATTCTTCAGTTTGGTTCATTACTTTCCTATTGCATATACTTCCAAACTATTCAATCACAGCCTTCAGATGCTGAGATCAGAAGGCACTCTAATCGTGTGGAATTCATGTGATTCAACAATTAAGTGTGGATTACTATATTAACTATAACGTACAATTCAAGCGCAGTGCTCTAGTTTTACGCAAGATTTTCAAGGTGTTTGTAAATTGTAACTGCACATCATTTCTGTGCTGTGGCGTGGGTGTGTTGTGTTATCCGAAAATGATGTCATACAAAATTACAAATAACGTGGGTGATTAAAATAATAGAACCCAAAATACTCGTTGTTGCTCTTTTTTTTTTTTTTACTGAAAAGGACATGGACATATCATGATACCAGGGCTTGTCTCGCCGGGAGTGGTAATTGAGGAATGGTGAGACCAAAACTTGGTACAGGAGGAACATGGCTTATGTTTTGGTTCATGTTACATTTGTTTATGTTTTGAGATGAAAAATGAACCACATATTATGGCGGAGTTGATGAGGTTTTGAGCAGAAATTAGGATAGGCCTAATTAGCAAAAGAAGCAAAGCAATGATTTATGATTATAGTAATGAAGTGCCCTTTTGAGTGTAATGAGAATATTGTTATATAATAAATTATATAGAATATAGAGATGCAATGGGAGGTTACAGAAGATGGAAGGAAGTTCCGAACCTACATGTGCTAATGTCAATGAGTGATCACTTACTTCTCTTTCTCTCATTTCTTATGCATTCAGACACCTCACGCAACGTATGTGTCCACATGCTTGGCTTACCAGCATTCACCAAAACGTGCACATAACTAACTTTAGATAAGTGGCCAGTGTAAGTGACTTAAAAAGTCTTCCATCTCTCTCTCTTTCTCTTTCTCTCTCACCCCATAGTACTACGTGTCGACATTTATGCCCTTCTGTCAGGCTAAGACACATTATTAATAACATTTATGTTGTGATTTTGTTATTTTTCATGGAAGAGAAAAAGTAAAAATGTTGTCATTTCTTTCTCATGTCCCTTTCTCATCTCCATTCTGTGAACTACATAAATAATAAGGCTCAAGTTTGTAACTACAAACTAGAAAGACAGATAGAGAGTATGGTTGATGGGTCCAAAATAGTGGACCACACTACACTATATCTCCTAATCAAACGTTTGTGGTCTCGGACTCAGCAGTATCTTTCTTGGGAGCATCAACTTTGTATGGGCCGGAACTTCCATGACATAATCACACCTCCACCTCCCTACCCAACTTGCATTCCATTTTTATTTTTTCTATCAAACACTTACAAATATAATCAGCTTGGTCAAATGCTTCAACTTAAACCTAAAATCAAGGACTATGTTACAATGGGGTGATGTAATAACAGTTGGTCTTGTGAGTGATAATTTTAATTTGGTAATACTTTATTGTTAATAGAGTGAGTGTGTAGGTAGAGTAAGTGAGAAGAAGTGAGAAAGACAGATAGTGAAAGAGAAGTTCTTGAAGTATTATTGAAGTAATAATGGTATAAACTGAAAGGCAAACAGAGGAAGCTTATCCCACGACTTTTGGTTGTGGTGATGGTGCAACCAAACCCTAGCCATGCCAATCTATTCCACTGCTACATCCAAACTAGAATGAGATACAGACCCAAAATATTAAAATTAATGAAAGAGAGAGAGAGAAGGAAAAATAAAGATGCTTTATGACTCAATATCACTTTTCGTGAATGAAAGGCAACCATCAACACTAACCACTTACTTACTCAAAGTATTCCAAAACTTGAGCAAGTAGATAATCCAAATGGCAAATTATTAATAAACGGAAAAAATAATCCAAAGAATCGATAATTAAGAATAATTGTAAATTAAAATATAGCTAATAATTCACAATGATCATTGATCAAATAATATAACTTTTTTCTCCCCCTCTCCGTCCAATTCCCACCCTGGCTTCTAATAATGGCATCCCACCAAAGCCGGAGCAGCCGACAGCATCATCGAATTCTGATTCCCCGGAAACTGAAACTTCGACTCCCGGTGATCGTCCTCCGGCGCCGGCAGGTTCAGATCCAATTCTAGAACATTCCGAGGCTTCACTTCAACACCACCATCAGAAGTTGTTGTCTGAACAACAGTATTAGTATTATTGTTGTTGTTAGATGACCTATGCCTCCTCATGTGACCACCCAATGCTTGCCCTGATGTGAATTCTGACCCACAAATGGAACATTCGTGAATCTTGGACTTGTTCCCATGGAAATTCAAACCACCCCTATTGTTTCCACACCCTAATTGAAGCGAAACGGAAGGGCTAGTCTTCATCTGGTTCTGCTTTGTTTCTTCAAAACTAAATACCTGAGACGACGAAGACGGTGGCGGCGGCGGCAACGACGGCGGTGGGGATTTCTTTTCCTCCACCTTGGGCTTCTTGTGACTCGCCCTGTGGCCACCCAGTGCTTGAAAAGAAGGGAATGTTCTGTTGCATGTTTTGCACTCATAAACATAAAATTCAATTTTGTTGCCACCTTTCTCCGTCTTCACATCATCACATAGCTCTTTGTGATTGTGATGAAGAGGGTCCCTTCCTCCTCTTCCCTGTGCCAGGAGAATCAAACAATTAGCCATGTCTTCCTCTTCCTCCTCCAAGGTGGTAGATGAAAACGACCCTCCTCCGCCGCCAGAAGCACTTGAACAGCTTGATGTCATGGCGGCGGCGGCGGCGGCCGTTGCAGTGACAACACAAGGCGACAAAGGCCTCAAGCGCCGCTTTGTGCGCTTGCCTTTGGCTATGTTGGTGGGATCGTTGTTGCATGAGACAAGCTCCTCCGTGGCCATGCCTTCCATATCCAATGTTTCTGACAACATTAGATTTCCTATATAGTACTAAACAAAGACAATCAAACAGTGATGAAGTGTATGAACACCACAGAGAGTTTTGGCTTTGCAAGAAGAGATGAAGTAGTATAGGAGAGAAAGAGACACAGAGACATGTAGAATTTATATGGAGGAGGAGTGTGTGAACAGCCTATATATATATATATATATTTATATATATTGGTAAGAGGGTTTGTTATGTTATGATATGTTACAGTAGCTACTCCAAATAGTCAGCCACCCAAAATCTTCCTTGCTTTTCTAACCTTGGAAGTGTTGCAAACAAGAAAAGTTCTTGTGTTGTGTCACGCGTCTTTAACAGCGTGTGGAGCCACGCTTCAATCAGGACCACACTTTTTTGCCACTATTTCTCAGTTTCACTGCTGCAATTAATGTTTTTTCTTTTCTTTTATTTATGTTTATGTATGGTGGAAGTACTTTTTACAAGAGAATATTTTATTTTCCGCCAGTTTGTGCTCCAGAACAGCACACTGTTTTCTCACACACACTCAAGCTGCTGCATGCGTATGATTCATCAATGATTAAACATGCTTTGCATTTTGCAATTAATGTTAAATTTAATGAGAAGGAGCATGTCTACTGTTTGTGGTTAATACTTAGCGAGTGGCCCAGTAATTGTTAAATGCTTTTTATTAAGAGTTTGAAGAAAGAGATAGTGTTATTAAATGCTAATTAACACTAATTATCTGTGGGTGGTTTAAGTGGTTTACATAAACCATTATACAGATGCTTACACAAACTATTATCTGGTGTGGCTAAATATTTTAGACTGCCATCACTTTATAATTTCAAAATTATAATAACCATTTAATATTTTAGATAATTTTAATATAAGTAGAGATGGCACGTTAAAACCTAAAAGCATGTCATGTCATTAGAGATGCTGGTGGCTTTCAAGCAAACACTCCTTTAGATGTGTATATTATTTATGTACATACATTAGCAGTCCAACAAGAAAAGAAAAGGACATGAGTAGCATGTGATTAAGTATAGGATTCGGGTAAGAAGCATGGAGTAAGGAGGGTATATGTACCATACAAGTATATGACATAAGCACTGTAGGACGGTTCCTACTTTTATTAAATTACTCACTTATCACACTTAATCTTTTCATTAAAGCTCTCTAATTATTTAGTGTTTTTGCTATTTTCTGGATAAAAGGTAGTTTCATCTAGAATTGCCTCATCTTGTGCTTCAATTCCACCCTTTTTTCTCTCTTTCTCAATGTCATATTTTAGCTTCTTAAAAAAAACTTAATCTTCTGCTTAAAGGTATGTCCAGGAGTTGATGTTGCAGCTAATCTGTCATCATAATAATCATCATTAATTGCTAAACCAAATGCTAATGATTTCATGCAGAATGAGAGCTTTGAAAAAGCTGGTTAAGTCACGGCTTAATCTGGTTTATAAAGAATACTTTATTTCATTATAGACCAAAATATTAATTCGTGCCTAACAAAAACATTTTACATTGTATAATAATACAACCGGCTTCTTTGATTTTATTTGTCTTTGTTTATTCTGTAATTTTGTACCGGTTTGAGACTCTTTTATGCATTTTTTTTTAAAAGTCGCACGCGTTTAAAAAAAGTTACTTATTAAGTATATTGTTTTCGCATTAATAAAAATAAACTATTTGTTAATACAGATATTATAAATATATTGATAATATATATACTTCAATTTGGTTTTAGAGAAAATTTTGACTTTAGTAACCATGATTTATTTGTTTTTTTATCTATAACATTAAAAATTATTTTTCACTCACTCTAGAAAGAAATATTAATTAACTGTTTTAAATGGCACCCCATATATAGTGCTTGTGGTATAATTTTGACATTGGATACTTCTAAAATAATTTTAACATCCATACAATAAATATGTTATTTATCTATTTAAAAATAAATGTCAATAACCGAAAAAAATTTTATGAGTAAAAATTAAAAAAAAATTACAAAAATTAACATTTACAAACACAAGTTAATAATAAAAAAGGTATTTTACCAACTGTCAACTTTTTATACCATTCAATTAATTAAATTTATCAACCATATTTATAACCAGTACAAAAATATTTTATATCAGAAATTTATACCCATGACATTTTTGAAATATGTAAATAGATATGCTAGATCTATTTCTATAGAAATTGATTTGTTACATAATATTTTATAGATTAATTGTATTAAGAACAGGTTTAGAAAATAGTTTTTAGTTTGGTATTTTAACAACTAATTAGAGTTTTGATACACTTTCCGTGTTTTGAAATTGTTGATAATTAATTATTTCATCAATATATCAAGAACTTAAAAAAAAAAAAAAAACTCAATCAATTTTTAGTACAAAACGATTTAAAAATTCAAACAAAAGATTTCATATTTCAAATACAAGTTTATATTTTTTTGTGTTCTCTCCCTTTTACAGTCAATTGTTCTCTGCCTAAATAAATTGAAGATACCTCAATGACATGACTTTCAAGAATACACAGCATTAAAGATACCTCAATGACAAGACATTAGACATTGCAAACAGAGTACCTAATATTAGATGAAGTATCATTCACCAGAAAAAGTTGTGATTATAAATGAAAATTAAAAGATGAAAAAAAAAAAAACATTTGGAATCAACGTTGGTTAAGAGGGGAATTGCGCATGTATATTGTTTTGACATTATTAGTATAGGTTATAGAGACTCCATGAGAGAAGAGGTTGAAGCATTTCATTCTTGAAGAGTGGTCCAGCACTATTGGTTTAATAAATTGTTATGTTACTGATTAAGTGGATCTCTCAAATCATTGACTTAATCGTCTTTACTAAGACATGGTCCACTAGTTGGTGAGAAATATACTACTCATTAATCACTATATTCCATTCCAAAGAAAAATGTCACACACCACTACTGTTATCACCAATAAAAGCAAAAAAGAAAAAAAAAATCACTTTTACTAAATCACTGCATTGTGTGTATCTACTATAAATCAATAGTTATATACATGTAAGTTGTCACTAATACTATTGTCTATTGTTGTTTTAGTGGCATTTTTTTCTTATATATAAAATATACTCATTTCACCACTTTTGATATCATTTGTTACTTGTGTGCTTGTTAGTAGTTACCATCTTCCATTTGGTGTGAGGATTTGTTTGCTGGCATGGACTAAAGTAGTTCATTATCTGGTTCGTGTATCGTTGACCCACATCTTAAGATCATGCTATATGTTATGGATCTACTAATTAATTTGCAGTAGCTCAAAGATCAAGCAAGTTGGTTGAATCAAATAAATTCTTTAATTCGTATACATAAGAGTTTTCTTAATATAATTACATCATTTTAAAAAAAGGAAGTTTGATATGTGCTTACTGTTTCTAATTTTTAATTAATTAACTTCTATATTGTTATAATTTTCGTCTGACAAAAGTTAATTGTTGTTATAAATATTACAAATTTATTGATAGTATACAATATGCTAATATGATGCTTTCTACTAGTGATAGATATTTATACTAACATTTTAATTTCTATTAACCAAAAAAGCACATATATATATATATTAATGAAAAGAATCATAATATATTTAATACTTTTATTTGTTAATCAATGTATAGCAACTTTTGGGCGATAAATTCAATTGTCATTAAATAGGTGCATGCTCTTGGACAGAAAAAAAAAAAATTTTGTGGCCATGTACCAATAAATAGTTGGTTTAAGTGGTGGAGTTTCTTAAGAAAATGATTAAGAATTTCAAACCACTCTTATATCTGAAAAAAATCTGACTAAAAAAAGACAAGTAATCTTTAAGTGTCTTCAAATCTTTTTGAAAGAGATTAGTCTTAGTAAACAACTGGTATATTTCTTGCAATTATATGTTAAAAAAATGAAATAAAGAGTCATATTTGTGCAAAGAAAGATCCAAAAATTCGCGTTATTTTGAGTTCATTCTCCTCTAATTAGGACATCAATTAATTTATACTTGTTTTGAAGAGAATGATTGTAAATGTGTGATAGATGAGTTACACAGTGCTATAGGAAACCATATCCCAATTAAGTAACTATATATTAAAATCTTATCACTTCATAATTCTCTTGTGATTTAGAATCTTTTCGCATCAGTAGCTATTCAATACATTGTTTTTTTTTTAAAGGAAACTACTCAATAAATATTGATCAAATATCCAAACAAGGAAATGAGTAGTCAATACAAAATCCACCCCCAAATTACAAGATATAACGTGTCTGCATATTAAAAAAGGTGATATTTTGATATCACAAAGAAAAATAATAAATATTTAGCAATTTAATATAGTAATACTTTAAATATTTTTTATTTTTAATTTAAATTATTATTATATTAAAGTAAATAATCAATGAAATGTTTTTTTAGAGTACACACACACACATATATATATATATATATATATATATATATATATATATATATATATATTAAATTAAACTAATATTAAAAATAGATTTTATTTAATATTAATTTAATCGATGTTAAATTAAATAAATTTTAAAACAGAAATATATTGGTATCAATAAAGTTAAAGCTAAATTACTTTAATTAAAAAATTAATTTAAAAAATAATTTTAAAATTAACATTGATTTAGCTGTTATATAAATTCGGCTTTTAAAAGTAGACGTTAATAATTGACTCTAATAATTTTAAAATATGTAATGTAATTTTAATATTATTAATTAATTAATATGATTTTTTACTTGTTAATATTATTTTTTAATTGATGCTGAATATTTACTTTTTTTAATAATAAAAATGTAGACACTTAAGAAAATAAACTTGTAAAGTGTTCTTCATTTGAAGCACCTTGTACAGTAACTTTGATACAAGGTTAAGTGAATTCATTTAATCATATGTAATTTCAAATAACATTAATTTAAAGTAGTATTTCCATTGTACATTGGATTAATAGCAATTATTAATTGTGATGCATGCACTTGAAGAAGCAATTGTATATAGCAAGGTTGATGCGCAGAAGGAGAATTAATCAGCAAGTTTGGATCCTTTACAGAGTAGTGGAATGCATTTGCAGCAGTGATAGCAGGAGAAGGTTCAATGAACAGTGAAGTTTTTGTGAATAAAGAAGGCCAGATTCTTAGCGTAGCAAATTAAATGTGGCAACTTAACTTGTTTTGTGTGAGGCACGTAACGTGAGGATTGGATTGATACTGGCACAACATAACTTGCGAGTGACATTTTCCACCATTTTTCCTTTCCAAAAGGGAAAAAGAAAAATAATAATTAGTGGCAGAAGAAAAAAACAAAGCAAGAAAAGGATTAGAAGAAGCAGAAGGGGTGGTGGTTTGGAAAGTACACCATTCTTCCTTATCCCTTTTCTACTCAACTTGATATCTCAACTCTGACCACGCAGCCTTTTTCTCCAAACACCATGCTCCAATATTTTACATTTTCTATTATTATTATTATTATTATTATTCCCTCTAATATTACTTTTTTTTATGAGTCAATTAAACAATCTACTTTTCTTCTCATCCAAGAACAAATAACAAACAAGAGTGATGTTTCCACCTTACGTATGATTGGTGGTATCCTCCTATTTACCTTAATGTTGAAAGAGAGTGTTGAATTGTGAAAGAGTGAGTTATCGTTTTCAGAAGTAGTGAAAGAGAGTGTGCAAAAGGAACATCTCTTATTGGTAGCTCTTCATTTTATCTGATTTCTAAATAATAAAGAGAATAATAATAGTTGAGGCAGTGGTGAGCGGTGAACACGCTCCTCTTATGAAGTATGGAACTGGTATAATATATATATATATATATATCGGATATATATTACAGAAAAGGACTATAGTAGCAATTATAAGAGAAGAGTGAAAGTAGTGGACTTAATACTCCAACTCCACTTTAACAATTCACACGTCATTTGGTGAGAAATGTTGTGAACCACTTATAAGAACCAAACAAGTTGGTTGTATCTAAAACACATATAATATATATATAATTTTTGTTTGGCATAAAATCAGATTCTAAAAGAATAAATTTTAAAAAGAAGAGGCATGTAAGGAAAAAAAAATAATGACTAATTATATGTTTATTATACGAGAAAGTTTTAAAAAGGAAATTTAACTAAATATATGATAATATATATTAAAATTAAAATTTAATGAGTTGGTCTAGTAATGGTAGGGTTATGTAGTTTTTTACAATATGATGATAAGAAGATTTAGTTCATATAATGTTAAATGAAAAGCTGGTAGAGAAATTATTTTCAATTAAAACAAAGAGAATTTGAATAATGCTTAAATACAATACTGTGTAATTTTGTTTTTCTAATGTCTTGTTATAAATTGGATCACCTCAAATATTTGTTATCTCTACGTTGCAAATATTTTTCAATTTCTTCTTTTTATCTTTTTGCTTTTTGTTTTCTAGCTTCTTTTTTCTTCTTTTCCATTTCTTTCTCCTTTTCTCTCTCTTATATTTTGTTAAAAAAGCGCATAAAGTATTCAATCTTAAGAATTTAAATGATGCGAAGTGTAAATATATTGATTAAATGATTTATTCATAAGGTTTGCAAAAGCTGGCTTTGAAAAATAAACTATAGTTTTTAAAAGAAATACAGATCATCTAAAGTCATTCATGTTTTAAGCTAAGCATCTAAAATATGATTTTGCTTAAAACAAAAAACATCCACATGGGTTTTTAAGTGGACTTTCCAATACTTTCTGGAAAGTGTATCCAAAGTGTTTTCTAGACAATACATTTAATTGGATTCTTAACTATATTGGATTAGATGTTGTATGCATCCATCAATCATAAATACTTTTTAAAATTATAGCCAATTGTTTTATTATATATTCAACAAAATTGTCAAGTCTTTAGAAATTCTTTCATCTGTTAACAAATTCAAAGTTTAAGCATTCCTTCTTAAAATCATGAAAGCAAGTCAATTATTAGGGAAAAAATAGGATTTTTTTCATGAAGTTAGAAAAATTGGGTGTATCTTTTAGGTAGACTGTTAGTTTAAGAGTCTACCACCTTGTTTCTTTTCTCTATACTAAGACAAGTTCTATTTGCAATTACATGAATAATTTATATTTCTTTGTTTTTGAAACCTTGTATTTTGAACTTAAGTGTAATACCCTCATTTTTGTGAGTTAATTTTTCAAAAACTTTTTGCCACAGGTTGAAATCTTAAAGAAGTTTAGTAAAAAGAAAATTACTTATTTAAAAATAATTAAATTTCCATAACCATCTTTAATGTTAAAACTCTGTATCTAAAATCCAACTACCTTGCAACAAAGGGAATAGTTAAAATAGTGATTTGTTAGGCTTTGGTAGAAGAGGTGGAAGTGCAATTAGTTTGGCATTGCTTGTCTGAAAAGGCATGAGAAACAGCACAAACAAAACCAGTAAACCTAATACTCACTCCACTTCATCATGGTAAAGACAACTTAGTTTGTTGCAACTAAGCATGAAACACTCACATCTCTTTACATTACAATATACTTGTAGTTAACAAACAAACACTCTTTTCACTCTTCCCTTTCTTTTATTCAATATTTTGGTTTATAGTACTGAATCAACCAGCTTTCACAACCTCATCATAATTTAATACATGTAAGCACATGTAAAATATTTTCAATTATCTGCCAAAGCAATTATAGAACAGATCAAAAAATGTAAAATAATAATCCCTACACTAATATGAAAGCGATTTCTAAGATTTTGATATCTCTTTTTAAATGACTATAAAACTAAAAGTCAAAGGTTTAGGAAAATCAAAGTATGGAACAACAGAACTTGCTATTTATTGAGTTGTCTCTTGCTGTTTTTTAATTTTCTAAAACTGAACTCATCACAAGCACAAGTTTATCAATCCTTTCTTCTTCTAAATGAGAACTGCATTATAATTGGTTTATTTTCTCACTAATAATCACTTTCCAGATTTGATTATAAGACGAGAAACAATATATTATAATTAGGATCGGTTCACATTAAAAATACCTTTTTTTTTGTATTCATATTACTGAACCATCACCATCAAGTGTCAGTTTTATTAATTAATAACTTCAAGTTCAAATTTTGAATTATACATTAATAATGTTAAATATTCAATTGAAAGCTAAATAATCTTATTTGACTGATACATGTTTATCTTTTGTAAAGAATATTTAAATCTCTATTAAAATATAGTACCTAACCACCAAATAGTTGTTAGTTACTTGGTAGAACCTTTGATATAAATTTTCTGGTCTCACAATTGACTCTACACAAATGAGAGAAATGTACACACATGAAAAATTTGACAAATAAAAAAGTGTTATCCGTTGGTTATGACTTGTTCATGTCTGTTCACACGCAGCAGAAAAAATAAAGACTGTCTCACACTGCCACTTCAGGCAGTTAGGCACTGAATAATGAGTGGAAACTGAAACCAATGAAGGTTTCAGTGTATATATATTTATGTATATATCCACTATTGAGTATTGAATAGTGGAGGCTAACTGTGAGATGAATGAAGTTAATTCACAATTGGAAAGTGGAGACAAAAGGGTCACGAGTCAGCAAATTGAGCCTTTCCTTGAAGAAAATGACCCTGCCAATTCAACCTTATAAATGTTAGGTTTATTGGTTACAGAGAACACAACTATTTCACTCTCTTAGCTTAACAAAGCTTAGCTAGCTGCTATATACTTTAATTTCATTTTCATGCTTACCTTGTGACCAAACTTTTCCATCAAATTTTCACCACATCTTCTAACTGCATCAGCAAGTGCACACCAATACCATACTTAATTACACAACATCACAAGCATAACCATTTTTTTTAATAAAGAAAGAAAGTGTCATGCCATTTACCAACTGCCCTCCAACTTAATTTCCAAGGTCATGTGTAAACTTTTCAGAAAACAATGATAAAAAAGTTACAAAACTATCATTTGTGTTCATCTGGGGTAAGAGTAGTTGTTTCACTAGTGATTTTGATTATAAGTTTGAATCATGAGCACGTAACTGTATTTAATACTTGAAGGAGATTTTTATGATCTATAGCACTCTTAATTTCTTGCTTTAGCTATCATAATCACACTATCAATAAAGTTGGTGCATTTGAGGTTAGGTGACTTCACTTGAATTTGTTGTTTTAAACTCTATAGAAATTTACATTTGTGAATGCAAAAGAAAGCTGGTGTCACCGCTGGCTGGTAATCACTGGTAGATACCTAATTGTAGGTTGCTTCTGTTCTGTTCTAAGTCCAACTGCTAACCACAAGTGGTGACTCATAATTAATAATGGAGAAAGGAGTTGCCTGAACCTTTCAAAGCCACATTATTTAATTATGCCAACAGAAGAATTCTTAAGCCACCAAATAGACAGTTCTTCAGTAGAAGTATATTAGTAATAATGCAGAAAAAAGTATATTCCACATGTAAATTTAATTATGCATAGATGAAGTTGGTGGGGGCTAAAAGTGGTACTTGCCTTGTGAACACATTTGATTTTTTTCTCATTTTCTTTGACCCCTCACTTTCTTGGGAGATGTTGTGTAAAATATATTTCATAAAGACTTCAATTGCCTTGTTCATATACAATTGATTCAGTTAATCAAAATTGGATGCTCATAATCTATGAGTATGGATTAAAGTCAAACTAAACACAGATGGCTCTACACCAATGAACCCTCATGTTGTAAGGCCCAACAGGAATAAGCATAAATGGTAACAGCATGATCAGAGAAGTGTACACAAGTCTATATTGGATTAGGGCCAGAGTGTGCCCATAAGATTATTTTTCTATGGATTTAACTCCATGTTTTTGGCAAGGCCTGTTTGCATCTTGCAAGTCAACCCACATGACAAAAGCTGAGATGAGATCAAGAATTATATTATAACTCCACACCCCTTGACCTGAAAATATTTAAGGACAAAAACAAACAGACAAACACTTCACAAAAGGAAACATAATACCACCCACCCATTTGAATGAATCAAACTCAAAACCCAAAACTCCCTTCTATTTAGGCCAAAAAGTCTTAAACTACAAACTGAACAAAAGAAATTTAGGCACAAGTAACTCCTGAAAGGAAAACAAGAACATCTCTTGGTGCAATCGTGGAGAAATTGGTTAACTCATTTTTGGTACACCTTATAGGCCTGTTTGAAAGAATAGGCTCTGTATGCACTTCCTGAAAAAGAAATAAGAATACAACAAAATAATTTCTTCATAAACTAAAATTAGTTTATACATAAATTAAAAAACAAATTTTGAAGAAGTTAATAGAAAATAACTTTTACAAATATAGAGAAGTCTCTTCAAACAAACTCATTGTCCCATGGAATTTAAGAATTCCAACAATTCTTGAAGAACTTATAACAGGCCAATTGTCTCTCAATTTCCATCAACTATTAAAATTGGTTGCCATGTCTAAGAATCCATAAACTACATTAATTAGAGATGCTCTAAATATGAATCTGTCATAGACACGCTCCTAGATTTTGGGGCTTTGAGCACATGCTCTCATGGTTTAAACGCATCGTTACACCATTATATATGCATAAGCTATTGCACAGGCCAAACTCTACAAAATCCATCTTCTATATACATGCAATATAGAGTCATTCTGAATAAACATCAGTATATACATGGAACACTGCAGTAAAAAAATTCAACCGTGCCTTATTCACAAGCAATTCCTTAGAAGTATAATTTTATTAGACGAATCTCTGGTACCACATGTCTTCAGGATTCCATTTTGCATTCATCTTTAGAAGAATGTCATGCTTCAGAGCTTGCAAGCCTCTAATATCATATATAGATAGATTTTCTATCAAGACCTCCGACCAACATCTCTACATCCAATATGAGAACGCACTAACACTTGCAATGTAAATATACTGTGAATGAAGCATGTTCTTATCAACTTAGCTGTCATCATCATTTATATCAAGACCTAGTTTATCAAGCAGAAGCATGTTCACAACTTACTTGTCAAAGCTACACATTGCTTTTGAATCATATAAGCACCATCCATATACTTTCTGAGAAGGTTATATGATAAGGTCATTGAGCCTATTATTGTGATGGACATTCTATCAAAGAAACAGAATTAATCACGAGATACAAAGTCATAGAAGATTAGTTACAGTTGAACATGAAAACAAAAGGTGAATCAAATAACATATAGTCATACCATATGCCAATCTTGCCCCAGCATTTCCTGTGCTCAAACTAAGTTCCTAACCACCTACACAAGTATAAACAAATGCAAATGAGACTAAAGTAAAAATACTCTAATAATTATTGAACATAAATGAAACTTGTAAAATCAATATCGTGCTCATGTCATGACATTCGTCCGGTGGTAAGCCCGCATCCTTTGCATATTCATCTGCTGCTTAATTGGCTAAGATAAAATGCTGAAACTAGTCAATGATTTCCTCTGTAGACTATATAGGAAAGTTGCTAAGTTCTAACCCTTTCCAAAGGGAAGAGAAGCAAGTTTTTTTTCTTGCTGAGTAGTGTGACAAGGCCTTGGACGGAGGAACTTCCCTTAAGGAGTGCAATGGCTTTCTTGGAAGTGGGAGGAAGGGCCATGGATTGAGGAAGAAGATAGTGTGGGCAGCCATGGCTATCCATGGTAAACAACAACTTTGACAATTTGGGAGTGCATGAATGAGATATTTATCCGGTTGTCATTTTGTTTTACATTTTGAAAATAAATATACACTATATTTTTTTTAAACCGAATGAGGTAACCATTCGGTTGTTATTTTTATATTGCAAATGTAATCAAATAGTCACTTCTGCAGAGTATTTTGAGAATTAAATTTTTGTATGAAGGTGCAGAAAAAAAGTATTATCAAAATATAAATAATAAGATTTGAAAGGATTTAAAAAAATATTTATAAAAGTTTGAAAATAATTATTATAGATTTTTTTGATTTTTTTTAATTAATATATTTATGAAATTATTAATTAACTCTCGTTTGAAAAAAAATATTTTTATAATTTCTAACTTACTTATAATGATTATTTCATAAGTTACCTTATAAAATGATTTTTGTTTTTCAAATGCGACTAAAATAACAAAAAAAGTATTTACATTACAGGACCATAGGAAAATAGTATATATAGGAAAAAGTTTAGCGTGATAGAATTTGAAATTACCAAAAATGAGTAAATTTAAAGAAGTCGTATTTGTTTTATATTTTATTTATGGTTTCTTTATGCAATTTTTTTTCGTTTTGTAATGAAATATTATGTTTTTAAAATTAATGACTTTTTATTGTTATGATAAGTATACTTTTTTAATTGTTTATTATGTTTTTAAAACCAAAAAAAATAATAATCCACTATATTGGATTTGTGTATATATTTTGAAAAAAAAAAATACTGAGGATATTAATATCATAACGGTGATAAAATAAAATTCAACCAACAAAATCTTGATTTAACAATACATTTCAATAACTGTCTTATCATGCAAACTGAAGTTTGGTATAAATTAACATGTAGAAACACATAACGCATATTTTAACTTTGATTGAAAATTTATTAACGTGATAAGCTATATAGTTTAATGTGATGTATTATTACTAGTTGACTTAGATTATGCCAAATTATACTTTAAAATTCCAAATCATATATATGCATTGTTATATATTTATCACTTTAAATTGTGGAGTAAACTTCAACCAAAACAAGTATATTATTCTTACGGTAATTAACTTAATCTTAATATCGCATTATGCATTTATCTAACTATTGAACCTTTAATTACTAAACACGTTGTTTTTTATCTTCTTGATTTTTTTTATCAAAATGTTATTTTTATGATCTATAAAATCAAATTTAAAGTTTAAAATTTCAATAACATTTTCACATATATCACAAGTAATAATTATTATTTATAATAAGTGGTGTCAACTAACACAAAGAACAAACACACCTAGTATTACAATTAACTTCATATGGGATATGTTAGATCACTTATAATCCAAGAAAGTTGTTAATTCAACCATATTTATAGTTTATTTTTTAACATTTTATGTGTCGTGCCAACAACATTTTTGTTTAACTTTTTGTAAACTTCTTATCACACATGGTACACAACATTTTTTGTTTCAATCAAATGTTTGCTTAATGTTTACTTTTCTCTTGTAAATATGTTTTATCATAGTAGAATTTGGTGAAATTGATAAGGTTATACAACAATTTGACCATGAACAATGTATTTTTATTAACCTTTTAAACTTAAGTCAACTTCTTAAATAAGATATTAGAGGAATAATAGATAGATGTCGACTATAATATTATGAAATAAATAATAATGTAAAATTATCTATCTAATTTAAAGAATTTAATTCTACAAAAATAATCATTTATGTAACATTATAATATACATGAAATAGTACATTCAATACATAATTACTTCTTCCATGGAATGATAATGTAAGTTTTCATTTTATAAAACAAACATTTAATAATGCATTATTATCATTACCATTATTATTATTATTATTATTAGTAAATTGATTATGATTTTTTTAATAATATAATATAGCATGCCAGGTCAACACACATGTATGAATATCCCTATAAATCATAAATCTCTTTATCAACATGTTAGATCTTTTTTAAATACCCATCAACTTCAAATAACAAATTGTTGATTAGTTTAGTCTTCCACCATCATAACATATGTATCTAATCTTTACCCTACTAAATTCCTTACACCTAAGGTATTTTTCTATCTTTACCAAATATTTTTTTAGTCCATGAAATGTCTTTGAGACTTCTATAATAACAACATACTCTAACTACAATTTAATATTATCAAGGTAAGAGTAATCTCTATTTATCAATCTAATAACATATAAGATCAAAATTAGAGAGAAAACAACAAATTTTAAAGAGAATATTTTGTTACAAAAATAAAAATTGAATAATTATTTTTTTATTTAAACTTTTGTCAAAAAAGATATTCAGACTTTATTTCATTTTATCTCTAAAAACTAAATTCTAATTTAATTTTTATTCTAAAACTATCTTTTAAAATATTACATTATTATCGACCAATATTACTACTGCAAAGATTTAATAATAAAAATAAAAAAACAAAGACCAAAATAATGATAACAATAAATCATATGATCATAAACTAATTATATCGTCTCCTCACAAATCTACCAAACATAACTTATAAAAAAAAAAAAAAAAAAAAAAAAAAAAAAAAAAAAAAAAAAAAAAAATTTTTAAAAAAATTATTATTTTTATAATAAAAAAAAAAATTTTAATATTTTTTTTTATTTTTTTTTAAATTTTATTTTTTTTTTTTTTTTTTTTATAAGTTATGTTTGGTAGATTTGTGA
>Ga0099824_1004143_pt1 | contig 20981 bp, 6 predicted proteins | sample SiratrowhiteBW_FD_76837 | JGI IMG/M metagenome (GOLD analysis project Ga0099824, IMG submission 76837) | Root nodule microbial communities of legume samples collected from California, USA - Siratro white BW | ecosystem: Host-associated > Plants > Roots > Nodule | place: USA: California... | reverse complement strand
CTTATTCTTTATTTTTTTTTTTTTTTTTACCTTATCTCTTCCTCTTTTGAATTCCTTTCATATATACACCTTCCCCCTCCTCTCTTTTTTTTTTTTTTTCTACTATTGTTTTATCACTTCATTCACCTTATGCATATATGTTTGTCCCACCCTTACTTAGTTATCTTTTTCAACATTCTTAATATCCAACTCCTATTTTAAAAATATAATCACCTATTTTAACACCTTTCTCCTATTTTAAAAATATAATCACCTATTTTAAAAATATATCTAAACACCTATTTTAACACCTTTCTCCTGTTACATGTTCGGACGTATTAATGGTTGTGTCATATCATACTCTATAATTACATTACTATTACCTACCAAATCTTTATTAAAAATATAATTAGAAACTTTTATTAATAAATGTTTTAAATAAATATGAATGTTAATTTTATTTTAAATCATATAATCAGCTAATTCAATACTTTAACAACATGGATATTTATAGATGTACAAAGAATGCAAATAATCAAATAAAAATGGAACAACGTGGATAGTAAAATGAATTTTCTAAATCAAAATGGTGAGCATGAAAGATGTTAGATCTTCAAAACATGAACCCAAATCTTTGTGTGGTTTGGCAGTTAAATTATTAAAAAATAATATTATAAATAACCAAATACACGTGTATTTATATTTTAATTACGTTAAAATAATATAATTTAAAAATTATATATAATTTTGTAAGATAATATTAAAAATAATAAATAAGAAAATTTAAAATATAGACATGATTTATAAAATAAATATTTAAAAATTATGTAATGTCTATTTAAAAAAATGTTTAATTAACTTTGAAATATAAAAAAATCTATTTAATTATTTATTTTATTAACTAAATATTTTTATTTATTAAAAATAAAATTACATAGTTAAAAAGATTATATAAAGTAAATTATTACTATAGATAAAATTTCTCTGTTTAACTTTGATAGTTATAAAATAGAAATATATAAAACTACAAGGCTATTACTTGGATATAAAAATAGAAGCCTCGAATATTGAATAAAAAATAAAAAAATATTAATATCAGTTATTTATGAATGAAACTAGACATTGTTATTCCTATTTATTAACTTTATTAACAAATATGCTGCTCCATGTAGTTAGGAAAATTGTTTTTATTTATAACCTATTTAACTTTATATTTATTTTTTATTTCTTTTTTTAAAATACATCTTGCTATTTTAATTAATTTAAACTTTTTATAAACTGGAATTAAATATACCATAATTGAATAAAATTATTTTATTTACTTTTAATCACTCGGCAACTAAGATATAAAAAATATTCTATATAACTTAATAAATCAATTACAATGTCATATAAAATTGAAAAATAATAAAATTTTAACAATTCAATTTGTTGGTTTAGTAAAAATTTATAACTTTCTTAATTATGTAAGGTATTTTAATTTAATTCAATCGGATTTGTAAAAAATATTACTCCTAAACTTTTAAATATAAGATCTGAGTCAAGAAAGACTAAAATAAAATCATAGACTTCGTAATATAAGATGTGAGTCAAGAAAGAATAAAATAAAATCGTATAGTGATTTCGACAAATTCATTATATATAAAATAAAAGATAAATAGAAATTTCACAATCAAGGGAAAAAACTTGTTAAATAGATTTAAATAAGAAATATATTTCGGTATTACGAATTAATTCAAATAAAAATATTTTTATTATTAATTTAATCGTTTAAATTATAAATATGCTCAATTAATATATGTATATCAATTAAAATTAAAAAAATGTATTTCCGTCGTACAGATATTAGTTATATAATAACTGGCTACGAAATCAAAATAACTTCTAAGAGATTTTTAATTTCAAATATATATATATATATATATATATATTGATATAATATTTAATTTTATAATGAATTGATTTAATGCGATGTATATTAATTATAAAAATCTTAATTACTATAACTCTATCAATTAAATAAAAACAAATAACTAATTTGGACTTTTTATGGAAAAAATATTGTTGTACTGTTTATCATGTAGCAATTGTGGTAAATTTTTTTATAATAATATTAATATAATTGATTAAAATATTTTTTCTATGTATTTTATTTAACTTTTAATGCTTAAGGATAAATATATTAAGAAAGAACCTTCCAATATAAGCAATAAGCAATGAAATAGACCTTGATGTGGATAATTTACATTAGTGGTTTTTATATGGGTCCCTTGCTAGCTTCCTCTTAACCTAAAATCCAAAAAAGCTCCACTTATAAAGGCTAAAATATACAATACCTTTAACAGTAAGTAATGGAAATTTAATTTTGAAATTGTTTTCTATTTTCTAGTATATAAATATATATTATATATCAACGTGTCATAAGTTTAGGTTACTTGTGAAAGGACGATGCTAGGCGTATGCAGAAAGTATAAGTAGACTTTCCGTGTTGGACTCAAACAGAACATAACAAGCAACTAAACAACTCTTAACCAAACCCTAATTTCCTTTTCGTCTTCATCTGTTCCATTTCGTTCCTATCCAGAGACAGACCCTCTTTCGTTTCTTAGGTTTTCCATCTTCCTTTTCTTTTCTTCAATTCCACTTTCTACTCTCCTTTTCGTTCGGTTTCGGTGGTTGTCCAATTTTTTTTTAATGTTTCGCTGTTTCAAATATGCAGATACCAATTACTCTCCCGATTTCATCATGGCCAGAACCTCCTTCAAGCTTCAACATCCCTTGGGTACTCTTTTTCGATATCTCCAATTTCTTTTCATTGTTGGGAATTGAAACACTTTTTTATTGGTCATGCCTTTAGTATTTTAAAAATTAAAATTTGAAGAATGAAACCCCTTGATCATTCCACTTTACTAACACTTTGGTGTTTTTTATGCGTCAGAAAGAAGGCAGGCTGAAGCTTCTCGGATTAGAGAGAAATATCCTGATAGAATACCTGTAAGATTGTACTCAATGTTCAATGTTGATGCTCTGTTTTATTCTCGAAGTGCTTTGATTAAATATGGCAATTATGTGCAGGTGATTGTGGAGAAAGCTGAAAGAACTGATATTCCTGACATTGATAAGAAAAAGTAAATGATTTTCTAATGCTATTCCGTCCCTTTTGATTAATAATCTTGTTTTGGTGCCGGGAGTTATTTATGTTGCGGAGGGAGGGGCATATTGATGCTTTGATGTCAAGATTTAATTATTTTGTACCTCTAAGAATGGTATTTGTAGAAGATTAACGAGCGATTCTAGAATGTAATTTAATTTGCAGAATGCCCAATTCGCAAATTAAATTACATTCTAGAATCGGTCGTTAATCTTCTACAAATATCATTCTTACGGGTACAAAGTAATAGCATAAGGGTACAAAGTAATAGCAGAATGGCTATGACTTTGTGTTTTTTTCCCCTAATCTCACAATCTCTTATGAACTATCCATCTTGACAGTGAAATTACTTACGAGATACAAGTTCGATAGTTTTTTGAGTTTATTTTGAACATTGAAGCGTGTAAACTAGAGAAGTTTGAAAGTTGGAGGACCAGACATAGTTTGTTTCAATATTTAGGGATTAGACATATTAACCTTGTTGTGATGATGCAGATACCTTGTCCCTGCTGATTTGACTGTTGGCCAGTTTGTTTATGTTGTCCGCAAAAGGATTAAGCTGAGTGCAGAGAAGGCTATTTTTGTTTTCGTCAATAATACTCTACCTTCAACTGGTAAGTATCCAGTCATGCCAATTGATGTTTTCACCTTTTTAGCAGTGATTATGTACTAAATTATTATTCTTGCAGCTGCTCTGATGTCTGCTATTTATGAAGAAAATAAGGATCAAGATGGCTTTCTTTACATGACTTACAGTGGGGAGAACACCTTTGGGCACCACTAGGCATAATGCATGTTAACTTCTGTAAATAGCTCCCACAAAATGATATTTATCTGCACCCAATTGTCACCAATTGTTAGTGTGCACGGCTTTTTAGTATTGTCATTTTTAAATTACGATTTGATTACTTTTCTATTCCAAATCTGATGAATTTAGATTTGGTTTCCAAGCATTTGAATTGTGTTGCTGGGTTTGATACTCGATAGGAAAGTGACCATTGCACAAACACTTCGCACCAACTCAATTGTGAGCTCATAAAAACTATTTTAAGAACAAATTAATGAAAAGTTAATATCCGGTTACGAGTTTCTGGGTTATACGAATTAAGGGTATTTTTTTCTACATATCGTTAATTTCTTGGGCTATCTTCCATTTATTTGAGTTTCTGGAGTCTGAAATATATATTTCGAATGGATGGGACACTGGACTAAAGAATGAAGTTTTTTTTTCTTATAAATATTAACAGTAATTTTACATTTAAAGAAATATCAATCAATTTTCAATTTTTTTTTTCTCTGGAATCGATCTAGAAGTTTATTTATTTTTTATTTCCAAAATAGCACACTTTAATATTTTGTTTTTTTTTATCTCAATAGCTTACTATCCAAATGTCTAGGAAACTTAACCAAATATCCAGGAAACGGACTTCTGAATGTGAATTTGTTTAACATCGTTAGAAAATCAGTTTGAATTTGTTTTTGGAAAATCCTGAACTGTATTTTACTTTTTTTTAATTTAAAAATGAAGGGAAGAAAATTTTAAAATAAGAAAAATGATATTGTAAAAATATTTTAAAACTAAATATTTTGAATAAAATTGTAAAAAAGTATATATTTAAAACATAAAAGTTTAGAAAGGTAATATATTAAAAAATAATATTTTAGAAAGTAAATATATTATAAATAATAACTTAGAAAAATAATTATATTAAGAAATATTTGTTTAGAAAAAAATTATAATTTAAATATAATTATTTTAAGAACTAATTAATTAAAAAAATAAAACTACGAATTTAATTTATTAGAGAATTAAATACTTAGAGAAGTGTTTACTTAGTTTTGTATTGAATTAAAAATATATAAGATTAATAGCTATTTATTTATAATGTGAATATAAAAATAAATCATATATTAAAAACTACTCAAAGTCACTTTTTAATTTTGTATTTGTATACTTTTAAAATTTATTTTTAATCATACACATAATTATTAAAATAATTATGATAATAACAATAGGGATAAAAATATGGGGAATGGTGTTCTTTATAAAAAAATTATTTTTGTAAATTACTACTTTTTTGAATAATTATATATAAAAACAATTATTACATTTATAAATATTTTAACTATTATACTTATTTTTGACAACTAAGTAATCTAAATAATATAAAAAAAAAAATCCTTCTTTTTTAAGTTTTTTCTTTCCTTTTTTTTTCACGAAAATTTCCAAACCAAAATTACAAAACCAAATTATTTCAAAATTTATAAATTTGTTTAAAAAAATCTTAATTACATATTTCCTAAATAATTATTACTTAAAATATATGCTTTTGTAAATAATTATTTTTTAAAATTATTATATTCTATACAATTATTTTTTAAATAAATATTTTTTAAAAATATATTTTTCGAACCAAATTTTTTTCATTAACCATTTTTTATAAACTCAAAATTATAAATTTTATTCTCTTTATTTTTAAATAAAAAATAAAAAAGTTAAAATTCAATTCAAGACTCGAGTAACTGGATTCTAAATTTATTTTCTAACATTATACATAATCACATTCTTAATTCAGTTTTCAGAAAATAAAATTCTGAAGTATTAGAGTAAACTGTGCTATTTAGTATGTGATTAAGGTATAAAAGAGATAAAAGTTTACTACTTTCAAAAAAATTTTACGGATCTATCTTGTAAATGAGAAACCTTGGGCTCCAATTGTCAATCATGCAGCCATTGGCAATAGCTATATCAACCTACTAAGTGGGTTTCCTTGGGATAGCTTCTCTATTCACTGATTTTTTATTTTATTTTTGGAAAATGGAAATAAAACTACTAAATGGAAAATCTCTCTATCTAAAAACAAGTTTGTATATTGCACGATTTCTTTCACCGTTGAATAATAGAAATATAAATAAATTAATGAAAAATAATATTTTCACACCTGAGTTTGTTGGGTCCAAATTAATAAATCTTTTTTTCGTTTGACATAAATTAATAAATCTCAATTTTAATTTTTTATCTTTTATTAATTTGTTTTTTATCATATACAAACTTTGCATTAAAAAAATTGTTTTTGATCCATGTGAGACAAATTGGAGCAAAGCTTTTCTAATCTTTTGCTTTGACTTTGGTACCCAAATTCTTGTTCTTAGGGGATTCTTTTTGGGTTATAGAGCCATCATCCTCCATACCACCAATACCACTTCCCCAGCTTTCACTATCCTATTTGCCATGGATACAAGAAAAGAATAATACATTAAATGTTAAAGCTTAGATTTGTTTAGGAACCTCATTTTTCATTACTAGGAGACAACGGCTCCTTAAATCATTGCTACATCTTAATAAACTTCGTGGGGGAGGCCCAGTGGTGAACTTTTTCACTGATGAATCAGACACATAAGAAATAATTTGCCTTGAAAAATAATGCATTTGCAACATCAACGGGGCACGTGCCCATGAATCATAGAGTAGATCCAAGAATCATGCCGTACCTTATATAGTATGTTTGGTACAAAGTCTACGTTTTACATGTGATCTGTTATTTAATATGTTATAGCAGTTGCAGCATCTATCTACCCAGATGTGATTTTTGGCAAACTATAATAGTAGATGTACAAATTTTTCCCAAGTCTAGGAGTTGAAACCTTGAAGCAATAATGGTTAGAGACATGGGTTGTACCTAGTCTGACTCGGTTGTCGGTATTCGACGTAGAAAGAGGAGTTAAGTGGAACACGAAGTCAGTTCTATTTTTAAGTTTATGTTTTAGGTTTGTTAAGTGCATCTTATTTCTGTTTTATTTTACGTTATATACTGTGACACAATGAAATAGTGTGAGAATAAATTATTTCTCTTCTTCCATAATTATATTGTTTCTCTTCTCTCAACTTTACACTCAAAGTTTTTGGTTGGAGTTGGTTAAGATATCCACTCTCTCATATATGTATTGGAGGAACCCAACAAATGCATTCTTTATTCTTTTCCTAATATCTCTTTTATGTTGTTGTTTTCGTAGCAGGATTTGCCGATTCGCCAAGTTGAATATTTCCGCCTTCTTAAGCAAACTTTGTAATGCCTCTTTATCTTAGTTTTTATATCTCAATCTTGTCCCTGTAGACAATGTGAATTTAGTATTTGTCGTTTTATGTTGGCATCATCTTAGTCCACTTCTATCAATGCATGCATTTCTCTTGGTTCTGTCTCTTGTACTTAATTTATTATAATAGCACTCAATCATTGTGTTATCATACACCATTTGTAGGCAAAATAACACGCATCAAAATCAGAGATAACCCTGTTGTACTTTGCGGGTACAACAACATTAGCATCTGGTCATAAAACTCTGAACTGCTTCAAGCATCAACTTCATTTGGTGGTAGCATTTTTTTTGTTAAATTTGAGATTTACTAGGGAAACTGAGATGACCTATTGTTGAGTGTTATCTTTAGGCCAACGATGTTGCTGCTTCTTATTCACTTTTCCTTTCAAATTTTTTGAGCAAAATCTGCATTTTTTTTTTATAAATGAAAGGAATACAAAAGAAAGTGGTGATATTTGTTGAAATAGCCTTGTGGGGTTATTGAGGGCCAGGGGTTTGTTAATTGGGATTAAAATGTCGTTCCAGGTTACATTCAGAAATTGAAGGAAGGAAAGTGAAAGCTTAGTCCAAAGAGTGGGGTAAAAGGAATAAAGATTCCAGGAAATGTCTTGGTCTGTACTGATGTCTAGGGACACTGAATGCTGAATGTGGAGACAGAGTAAAAGTCAGGGGAGCCTCATCCAAATCAATATACACACTACATGATTTGAGAATAACTAAACCAGGCGCTATTTGCAGTCAAAATAAAGAGGGTTACAATTTACAAACCAATGTAGTGGCTTTCATCTTTAGTCATTCTCCGATCTAACCTCAAACATTTCTTGTTCTATCTACTGCTTCAATGTATTGTGCTTCCGACAGAGAAATGTAGGAAGATTGTTTTGGTCATTAGAGCAAAACTTTAGCAACGTCTTTTATGTGACACTATACATTTGTACAACAATGCCTTACATGCTAAATTGTGCTCTCGATTAAGGCTACTTTTGACAAAGTAAAGCCTTATATGCCTTTGAGTCTTTGACCATTTTCCTCCCTGTCGTTGCTGGTTATTGTTGACCCTTAAATTTTAATGTAAGTCTTAGATATTCTTGTGGCATCGGTAATATCAACGAGCCAACGAGGATGGTGGTGTTTGTTGGAGGACATGATCAATATTTTCAATTTTGTCGTCAGCCATTCGTATTCTTCTCCCCCATAAATTACTCTTCCTTCACGTCATAAGGGCACTACACGTGCGTTTAAGACGATGTTAGAACTTAGAAGTAGCAGCTTTCACATCCATTACCAATCACTTGACGCCCAACAACAAGCATTCGCAAAAATAATGAAAAGTAGTGACAAGTAATGACAAAATAAGAACTAGTCTCGAGAGATTAGTTGAACGAGGTAAACACACGCATATAAAATAAATATATTGTGAACCGGAAAGCTTTTCCTTCAGTGAACTCAAATAACCCCCTACAATTTTGCCCATAAGAAACAGAGATTAACAACGGATTTTGTCAAGGTCACGTGAAAATTGTTTATATTTCTCTTTATAAATATTACTTTGCTTACTTAAAAATTCATATATGTTAAGAATCATAAACTATAACCTGTAAAGTAATCAGCAGATGAGACAGCAAATGAGAATTGCCAATTCCACCAGGAAACTCGGCCATAATAAGGTTCAAAGTCAGGGCTGCATTTGCAAAAACTATTTCAAATGTACTTTACTAAAAACATGCACGAAAAAAGATGATCTATCTCTGCCCCCCGCACCCGATCCAAAATGAAACACAACAAATTTCTATATAACTATGATAGGCAAAACAAAACTGAGTCAAGTAATTCAGTTCTTACTTCTAAAAACTACTTGCTGAGGATCCTCTATATGAACACGGTTATCCCAAAGCCCCCAGTTGATTAATAAAAAACAATACGCGATATTTACACAATAATGAATGCAGCTTTTAGCACATTGCTACAAAGGTTCACATCTCTCATCTTAAAACTCTTCCCATAAATGCATACTAGATACTTTGTTGTATGGTGAGTATTCACTTTGATTTTCTCATGGAGTTGGACTTCTTCATTTTCCGTGACGAATCATCCCCACTATTGGTCCACGTATATCCAGCAGGAATTGCAAAAGGATCCGAATCCAGAGCCCCAGAAGAACATCGTTGTTGGTGCTTACTCCACGATTGGCTACTACTAGTACTTCGTCTCAGCCACGTGGAGGCCCCAGAAGATGATGAACTCTGTCTTGCTAATTTCTGCCGATTATGATCATCATCGTCATCATCTGCACTGAGCAAATGCGAAGGACTTGAGAACGGCGTGTAGAACTGCTCCACAGGTTGCAGCTCCACAAACTTCGTAAACGTGACCACCACCCTCACCGTGGGGACCACCGGGATCGCCACCTGCCCCCACATACAACAAAACATCAAAAAACACAATCTTTTTCACTTTCTATCACCACCGTCCGATCACAAATCAAATCATTCACGATCTTTCGCAAAGCCCACAGAGCACACCCATCAATCAAATCAAAACAATTATCAAATTAATCATTTTCAGTTCATGCGGTCCCACACACACAGACACAATACAGACAACAACGGTCAATAGTCAACCACAATACATACCTTCACCGGAAAACTCCCCGCCGGAAACTTTGTCGTGAGCAACTCGCGCAGTCGTCGCACCGCCTTCACCTTGTTCGCCAGAATGTCCAACAACGGCAACAGCTCTTCCGTCTTCAATGGAAACTGCTCCGTCAACCACACCGCTGGCCGCAAACTTCTCAAATATTCTTTCTCCTTCGTAGGTGGCTCCACCACCGAGGATTTCCTAGGCGGCGCCACCGCCGAAGATTTCCTAGGCGGCGCCATCGCCGAAGATTTCCTAGGGGGCGCCACCGAAATGGAAGGCAAATCCACGCTTTTTCTCCCCACCGGGACCCACTCTCGTTCTTCTCGAACAAAACTACTGTGTCTTCTCTTATCGGCATTGCAATTACTCGCCGTTGGAATTCCAAAACTCGGATTCTCCGCAACCAGAAAACCGTCTTCGTCTTCATCCAGCTCCAATGGCAATACCTGCTCGCTCCCTGCCACGTCAGATTCACCGGCAGCAACTTTTCGTGACCGGAAACTGAAAACAACGTTATGTACTTCGTAAACCCTAGCTTTCCACTCTCCCACGTTTTCCATCTTCTCTTGTCTTCTCCAATTGGTTCTACCTACTAACTCTGCTTTCGTTACATCCATCCCCGGCCGGTAGACGCTGCTCTGCGAGCAAAACCCCTCCGCGTCAGAATCGCTCATCGGAGCTCCGGCATTCTCGAATGCGTCTAGGATTTTTCTATCGTCGCGGTTGAGCACGAGGAGAGACCCGGCGGGGATGTTGCCTTTGACGTCGCCGTCGCCGAGGAAGAGGAAGCTCTGGTCTGCGCGTTGAATTTTAAGGCCGTCGAAGCCGGCGAGGGTGGTGTCAGCGCGGAGGTTGCCGTCGCGCTTCCAGATTTTGTACGTGTCGGAGGGGGCGATTTTCCCGACGAAGGGGATCACGGAGCTCTCGAAGTGAAACGAGATCTCCATGTAGAAGTCGCGCATGCGGCGGAGGGCGGCGACGAGTCGCGGTTGGCGTCGCCGCCACTTCGCCCACGCGGCGCGGTGGTGGAGCCGAACGAGGAGCTGTGCAATGTCGGAGGCGCGCCGGCATAGCGCTTCCTGGAGCGGGTTCCAGCCAGCACCGTTGTGGAGGGAGATGTCAGCTCCGGCGGAAGCGAGGGCTCTGGCGGCGACGATGTCGTTGAGGCGGACGGCCAGGTGGAGGGGCGTCTCGCGGAGCGGCACGTCGCGGCGGTCGAGCACGGCGGAGATTTTTTCCGCGAGTCGCTCGTGAGCGAGGGAATCGGACTCTGTGATGACTCGGGTAGGGTCAGGAACTCGGGGAAGTGAAGAAATTATTGTAAAAAGTTTAGCGTGGTCGCGAATCGCCACCGCGTAGTGAACGGGGCTGTGTAAGTATTGCTCTGCCTTTATCGGTGGATACGACGTCGGATCTTTGCTTGATTTCGCCATTTCTATCGGCAAATTGTGATCAAACTCAGATCAACAAAAACACACTAACTCAGCCAGAATAAGAGAGTTTCAGAGCAATGTGTTTTTCTTTTTCTTTTGTTGTCGTAACGCTCTGCGGTGACTTGTTATTTTGGTTCTCTCTACTATTAAACCGTAAAAGTGTGGGTGGTGGCTGGGTGACCTGTTACTAAACGTTATATTTTATTAATTAATAATCTTTAATTTTGATTTTTAATTTATTTATCTGTATCAGTTACTCTTTTTTCCCTTTTTCAATGTGTTGTTACCTGTTGTTTTACAATTAGTTATATTTGATGTGGGGGAGTTGGCATTAGATGCATTGAAAGGAAGAAAATATACTAAGTTTTTTCAACAAGTAAAAGAAATGATGGGGAATAATTGAATTTAAAAAGCTTTTCAGTAAGTGTGGGGATAAGTTTAATTGGTAAATGGTTTACAGTTACACAAGGTAATGGATGGATGAAGAAACAAAGCAAATAAGGAAAGGATCTCACTGAATTTCTCTTTTTGGTTATTTAAGCCCACATCTTATTTAATCACCTCTGCTTCTGTTCATTACACATTAGGATTAATTAATATATACTTTTTTGGATAAATAGATGGACAGTTGATTACATTTTGTTTGTCTCTTAATATTAAAATATTATCTGGGCACTGACTATATCCTGCAAATTCTTACGTGCGTTCGTCCTATCTGTTGCTCATGATGGCCTCTACACATATATGTATATATGTTTTAATTAATATTTGTTAACACATACTATTGATTAACATTTTAAATTAACAATAGTTGAGCAAATTAATTAAAATTATGGGATTCTTTCTTACTATTAAAAGCGTATCTCCAACCAGACCATCTACCACATATAATGTAACATTGAGACATATGTTGTTTAGCAATATGATAGGTGTATTTGATATTTAACTAATTCTTTCCAAAATTAAATGAAATTCACTAAAAAGCCAACTCTTTAGTTTAAAAGCAAGACAAAGGAAAAAGAAAAAAGAAAACCCAGAGTATGTTTTGGTTTTGATTCTATACTGTGAGAGTTGGTTTGGTTAAATAGGATGAAGATTTGGTCTAAAGTTGATATTGAAAGACACAAAGCAGTGAGCAAAGGGTGCATCTTACAATTTCTACCATACTGTTGGGTCGGGGAAGTTTGGGACCTTCTCGATCCTCATGTTCCCATTTCACCAACACAGACGCCATCTCCACCTATCTCTTCCTCCCTTTTCATTCATGTTTTCTTCCTAATTACTGTCGCAATGACTTTACGTTGGTGGTAATAGTTGGGTAAAATTCTCTTTCTAAAGTCCCAATTCCACAATTTGAATCTCATGTCACAAATAAAATTCACCTACACACTTTACCTATGACAAATCACTGACCAGTTAAAAGGCTGCCTCCATTTGAAAATTACTATGTAAAAGCCTAAGGGGACCCAATCATTCATTCCCACAACTCTCCACATCTCAATTATCTTTTTTATTTTAGGTAATCTCAATTTTGTGCAGAGTATCTTGTAGTTTTTTCATTATTTCTTTCCATAGGATATTTTTATCCATAATTAAAAAACCAATTTCTTTTGAGAGCTTTATATAATTAGAAGAAAGTTTTGTCTCATCTAACAAAATCTTATGTATTTACATAAATCTAAAATCAAACTCGTCACAAGGTGTTGCTAGTGGGTATGCATTTTTCATGAGTATTTATTTCATCTTTAGCCTGGTACCCAAATGTCATGATCATGCATAATTCATTATAATGGCTGAGTCAGGAAGCCAAGGGATGCATGATGCATCCAAATAAAGTGCATCTTTCATGTGCACTGTAAAACTGTTCTGATTATATGAATTCAGCTTTATCAGCCTTTCATTTTTATTAATGAAAAACAAATCTTAATGTTTTTTATTTATTTAATGTGTGGGTAAGGGGGAGAGAGAAAGAGAGACAAAAAGCAAAGGAATCAAAGTCTTACATTCTTAGCTTTACTTGTATGTACTAGCTATATGACTTTTTATTAAAACTTGTTTGAATGCTTTTTTCAATTTTTTGTTGGGAGCGTGTTCTGCTATTAAAACCGTAGGATTGAAGGACAGAGGAGCAGGATCAAATCAAATAAATGTTGTAGGTGGTATTTCCAACTTCTACAGTGTCCCTGCTTTTTAGGAGATCTATAGGAAGCTTCTTTTGCCTATATTCTTTCCACCAATTGTTTTTCACTTGCAACTAGCTGTGTTTAGGTATTTCATTCAAGATAGATAATGTTAATTAAATGATTCATGTTAATCTTTTGATGACCCAACAAACTTAACAAAACTTTTATAATTTTCTTATCTTCCTAATTGGTCTTATCTACAGTATTAAAACTTTGATTTTATGCATGAAAGAAAAAAAAAATGTTTGAAGAGTCTTCAAAACACCTTAAGAGAAACTAGGATGAGGTGAATAAGTATACATTCACAATTACATCTAAAGTTAGAAAGTAAACATAAATATATAAATATATAGAGTTATGATTTTCTTTTCAAAGTTAAGGTTAAATTTAATTTTATTTATATAAATGTTATATATATATTTGAAAATTTATGACTGTTTTTACACAAAATGAATCATCAATCATATATGACAGGTTAGTCTCACTTGTCTTTATACAAATGGATCATCAATCATGTATGACAGGTTAGTCTTACTGAGACTTTTCTGACCAACTATGTCTCAAGCTGCAGTCACTCAGTTTAGACCTCTTTCGACTCTTACAACCTAATAATGATAATCTATTTAATTTCTATTACTAGTAGAGTCAGGATATCAATCGATATTGATCATATCTTTAGATAATGTACTTCCTAATTGACCTAGGCATGATGTTTTCTTTCATAGATCTTGACTAACTCCATCAACACTTTTAACAATATCACATCATAATATATATCTCTACTCATGCATTCATTCACTTTTCAATCTCAATCTCAAAAATGAAAGAAATCACTAAACCATCAATACAATTAAATTTAAATTATCAATTAATCTATTCTAATAAATCCATACATTGCATTACAGAAGAATCAAACAAACAAAACAGAAAGCCCAAATTTTTTTTTAAGGGTTTAGCTTGAGTGAAAATTTTCTCGCTTGAGCGAAAATTTTATCGCTTGAGCGAGAATTCCTCTCGCTTGCTTGAGTGAAAATTCTATCGCTTAAGCTAAATTAGTCCAGAGAACACTTCAGCTCTAAGGTTATTCTCGCTTGGGTGAAATTACTCTCGCCTAAGGGAGAATACCTCCTCGGCTGGGCGTAGGATTTCTCTCCTGGACGAAAACAGTCTAGAGAGCACACTTGCTCCAGGGTCATTCTCGCTTGGCGACTACACCTTTGCTTGGGCGAGACTACTTTCTCGCTTGGGCGGAGCACTTCTCGTCTAGGCGAAATTGGACCCGAGAGCACCTCTCAAGTTTCCAAGTGACTTCGTCTGGGCGAGATATGTAAAAAACAACAACCTATTAGGTAAATCATGCAATTTTTCCTATCTCAGAGTTACTACACATGCCTCGGATGATTGAGCAAAAATTAACTTGCACACCATTAATTTTCACAGAACCACATCATTCATGCAAGAATCAAATTACAACCAAAATTTAAAGTAAAACTTCATGCCAGCAAAGAACATCACAAATGCATTTCTCAAATACCAATTGATGAAACCATAACCTACACTTATGCTCAAAACAAACAACAAGCAAGTCAGCTTCCCTTACCTTAATCACAGCGGGAGTTCTCTCTACGAGCTCCAACAGTCCAAGATTCTCAAGAACTCAAACTTGCACCAAAGATTCTCTGATTAATTATTAGACTAACCCGTTAAGACAATGAGCTCACAAAGGCACCATCTGATGGCTCGGAGGCCACATGCAAGCTCAAACAGTAGAAGAAAATGAAAACCTAAAAATGGATCTAAGGAAAGAGGACAGAAACGAACTTACTCTAACGAAAGTTCTGATCGAATAGACTTACTTTGTTCTCCACCACGAGCCAACGGTGGATTCCACTCTAGAAATGGATGAAAGAGGGACATGGAGGCTTAAAGTCAGAAAAAGAGAAAAGTCGGGAGCTTAGAGAGATCTTAGCTTAAATGAAAACATTTGACTACTATATTTTTCTTATAAATATTTATTTCCAATTAGGTACTCATTCCACATTTATCCCTTTTACTCAAATCAAAATTTTTTAGACTATAAGAGTTAACTTATATCTCTAGGTTCTTTTCTTCTTTTTATTATAAACTTGAGTATACATTTTCTCTTGTATGTAATTTAATTGAAATTGTGTCTTATATTTTAGGAAATACAAACTCCAATTTTACTAAATCATGTAACTTTTATAACACACATTTTGATTATTTTGATTATTTTTTTATATTTTATTTGTTTATTTATTTATTTATTTACATAAGAATATTTGACCCTTAAATTCAAGTGTTTAATCACATAAATTTTATAATTAATTTTGTTTTATTTGAAGAATCTTTATTTTCTTAAAAAAAATATTCATTTTTGTTCAATATCCACTACAACTCAGATCTCTTAGGTATATTTTCTCTCTCGTCACCTTTTTCTTTGTATAATTTTGTCCAAATAATATATTAGATTTTAAGAAATGTAATTCCTCAGTTTCATCAAATCAACACCTTTAATTATTTTTACTTTTTCTTACATCTTATCCAATGTATTTAATAACAATTATATAATTATAGTTTTTTAATATTTAATATTAACAAAATTTAATTATATTTTGTACAGCAACAAACGAATATAAATATACACGTTACTAAAACAAGATAAGAATGAAGAAAAAATTATAAATGTAGATAAATGTGGAACAAGAAGATATACTTCGGAACTAGCCTCCCCTTTGGCATCCTTATGTGTAACAAAATATTTAAAAAATCAAATCTGGATAATTTTTAATCAGTTTACATTGTTAAATAGATTAAATCAAACTCTTGAATTCAATATTCATTAAATATTCATAAATCGAGGAAGAGAAATGGTTAAAAAATTGGATGCAGTATATAGCACTTAACATCCTTTTCAGTCCTTTTACTGTCTCTTTTATTCAAGTCACTAGCAACCATTAATTTAATAAAAGTTGCAATTTATTACAAAAAAATATTTAAAGAATGTGTTGCTTTTATCTATAGTTTGCTTATGTGTAATCAGATGTCCACGGTTTAGAATCATTAAATACGTTTTCTAAGATAGTAATAATAAATTTAGTAATATATGATAATTTATTTTTAAATAAAAATATAAAAAACCTTTGATGATATTAGTGTGTTTTAATTAAATTATAAAAATAGTATTGATATTATGAAGATGAAAGTAACTGAAAATTTTATGTAAAAGAAGTATCTATATTTAATGTTAAAGTAATGTCTAAATTTAATGTTTCTCAATATAGAATTAGTTTTTTTGTTTAAAAAAGACAACAAAATATATAGAGAGAGGACAAGGAACCGTGTCAGTTAAATATAAGCTATTCCAAGATCAATATTATTCTGGTTTCCTACCATTTCTTTCTATCAATTCTCAAAACTTCATCATCATAACAGATATATCATTTACAAATCTATATATAAATTGGTAAAATACTAACCCCATCATCATATTGTGCCTAAAAGAATTTCTTTACCAACCAAAAAAATTTCAGTTTGATCGGGTTGGACTTCTCTGCAACTTCCTCCAGACTCTGATTGTTAGAGATCTTGATGGCTCTCAATGATTGTTCCATCTGGGGCTGTGCCATAGCTCCTCTGTCGGGCTTTGCAACCTTTCAGCCTGCAAGTTCAAGACTGAGTGTGAATATAAAACATGATCTTGGGAAATGCAGCAAGTGGGGATGCTGCTGTTCGAGTGTGAATGGGGTTGAATCGTCTTTCGTATATGCTGACAGGGTCCAGGTTCAGATAACCGAGTTAGACGATGGGTTTCACAAGGATGTTAATCTGCTTCCAAGTGAGAAACATTTACACAAGGATGTCACTTAATTTATTAACAGTATTAAGTTTAAATTTGATTGCTGAATTTCTTCAATTGATCATTATGTGACATTTAAAATCTTCATTCCGTGGAATTGAAATATTGCAGAGGCATTGACAGGCAATGATTTTTCTTCTTCAGGAGATGGGGCAAAGTTGTGCGTTGCTTATAAGGTATGATGCTTGATAATAGATTCTTACGAATAAAAGATTGATAGCATCATTAATGCCACTTCTAAGTAGTGAATTACTTGATGTGCAGGGTCTTGCAGGAGCATATACTGAGGATGCAGCTTTGAAAGCATATCCAAAATGTGAGACAGTGCCATGTGATGACTTTGAGACTTCACTCAAGGTTCCATTCCTTGTTTTATTTATATCTCTGTCTCTCTCTCTCTCTGCATATGATGCCTTATCTAATGGATTCTGTGATGATTTGTTTATATATTTTTTTCTGCAGGCTGTTGAATCAGGGTTAGTAGACAAAGCTGTTCTACCCATAGAAAGTTCTGTGGCTGGAAGCATCTACAATAACTATGATCTACTTCTTCACCACAAGCTACACATTGTTGGGGAGGTGCAGTTGCTAATTAACCACTGCCTCTTGGGATTGACTGGTGCCACAAAAGAGAACCTAAAATTTGTACTCAGTCATCCTCAGGTTGGCTATTATATGTCAGTCTTTTTCTATCTTTTTTCACAACCAGCATGCTTTATGCTACAACTTATTGGATTATATTATGGCAACTGTTGTACGGTGGCAGAGTTTTTTTAGGGTTTGAATCTGCAAACATTTAAGCCCTGATTCTTCTCAATTAATAAATACCCCTTTCTCAACCCTTCGTCCTATTTATAGGCAGTATGCCTTATTTCTATTATTCAACTCTCTAGTTGTTACAACAGAATAATTTAGTCTAACAATTAATTAACTCGTTCCCTGACTACCTGTACCCATAATATACGTATCTATTCATATGAAAATAATGAAAACATTTACGTTATTCTCTTGTGAAAGTCACAAGAAATGTCCATTTATGGAAAGATGCAATTATAAAAGTGTATATCTTCTATTGAAAATGTATTCTTTATTAATCAAAAGTTGATATATGACTACCAAAAATGAGGAGACATGACTGTATCAATAGTCATAATATATGTTCGTCTTTTGAAGGACTGCAACTCTTAAAAAAGGAGTCTATAAATAAATCCAATTTGTATGGAAAAAAGAAAAAACCAGCGGAACAATAATACTTGGATACTATTATTTTATAAACTACTATTTACATATGATTGATGTGAGTTTTTTGTACCAGCATATGATTGATGTGAGTGTGTAAGTCATTTTATGATGTCAAGAAACAATTCAGTACTTTAAAGGAGATTAACCCGTAAAGCCTATTATATCTAATTTTTGTAGAGATAATGAGGGCTAATTAATCACTTGAAGATTAGTATTTCAAATACTCTGAAGCCTTGCATTTTGTTGGCTGTGTTTTTCTTTCTTGTAAAACCATCACCACTAATTATTTCCTTTGTTATATTTTTATTGCTGTGGTGTCATCACCACTGGTTTGCACCAACAAAGTTGATGACAAATGTAAAACATTTAAATTTTTAAACGATCTCCTTGCATGCAGGCTCTTGTCCAATGTGAGACTATGCTTACTAATTTAGGTGTTGCCAACATCGGTGTAGATGATACTGCTGCAGCTGCTAGGGTATTTTACAAATTTTCTCTACTCCACTGAAGACCATCATTGATTAGGTTTAGAGTTGCATGTTCTAATAATGATTCCGACATTGTGAACAGGTTTTGGCCTTAGACGGAAGAAGGGACATTGGAGCTATTGCAAGTTCAAGGGCAGCAAAACTATATGGCCTCCACATTCTAGCTGAAGGAATCCAGGTAAGACTTCAGTTTACATGTTTTGGAAGACTCGTCTGCTACAACATAGGGTTTTCTCTTCTGGCAACATGTCTTCATATAAACAATGAGTTCAAGCATCTCTGCATTGATTTAGATTGCAAAGCTGTGTGTACATGTTTCTGCTTTTACTATAAAAACCAAGTAAACAATGAAGGATGCCCGAGAGCATTGGATATCCAAAGAAGATTCAACTTCTTACTGCTCAGTGCTCATTCTTTTACAACATCTCTGTCATCAGAACACATGAATGTGTAACAAAAGCAAAATAGAAGACATGCCTGTTATTGTTGTTATCTCTAGATTAAAGTTGAACTGATTCATTTTCTTGTCTTTCTAGGATGATGACAATATTACTCGTTGTTTGATACTTGCAAGGGATCCTGTGCTTCCAGAAACTAACGGTTCATATAAGGTACAGAAAACTATATCTATTTGTATAATAATTTTGACGAATCTACTGATGAATATTACAATACTTGTACCACAGACTAGCATTGTTTTCAGTCTGCAAGAAGATCCCGCTGTACTATTGAAAGCACTGGGAGTCTTTGGCCTGAGGAACATTAAGTTGTCAAAGGTTTGCTATAATATAATTATACCAGTTGAAATTTGAAATTAATAGGAGTGTTTTATTATATTAGAAGATTTTAATTGTTTTATAATTTTTATGATATTTACTAAAAAGTTTAAGTAATATAAATAAATTATATGTATTAAATTAATATTATTAGAATGATTTTAGGAAGACGACATATATGTAATTATGATTTTTCTATAATTGACAAAAAAGTCTTTTGATGTTCATAAAAAATGTTACTGATTACTTTTTAAGATGTATCTTGGTAAATTTTATAATATTGATTTAGGATTTATAAATATATATCAAACTCACATCATACTTATTCTTTTCGTATCTATTGTTAGACTTACAATTTTCATCGCCATACTTATTATTTTTTCCAATCTATTGTTAGACTTTTCATTTTCTCACTTCATATCTTACAAATATTAATTTGTAATCTAATACACATTCTTTGTAATTGGACCAAGAGACAATTTTACTATATATTACCCGTTAGGATTTTAAGGATTGGTATTATCAATTAACAAAATGGAGGTGATTCCTAATTAGGATATCTATATATTTTTTTACATGATGATGTTTTTTAACACTATTTATTGAAAAAAGATTAACAAAGAACGTAATTTTAAATTTAATCAATTTAGCTATTAAAATATTAAAGAATTATTTTGATTTTACTTTCTTTTATCCAAATCACCTTATAATTTATTTTTTACTTTTACATTCAGTATTATAATTTTAAACATATATTTTAAATTTTTATGATATGAATTCATTAAAATCTAAATTATTAAATTTTGATCTTTTAAATTGAAAATTATGGAATAGGCTATTAAATTTTTATTATATGAATTCATTAAATTCTAAATTATGAAAGTTTGATTTTAATTGTTTTAAATTTTGAAATAATTGTATAGTGTTTAAAATTTCAATCAAGTATACATTAAAACTCGTGCTTCTTTGCTTTCATTTCTTTGGTGCGATTTCAGATAGAAAGCCTTCCAGTGAAGCATTACCCAGTAAGGCTTGATGATTCAAAGTACGAGAGTGTCAAGTGAGTAGTTTTTTTTTTTTTTTTTAGTTGGAAAGGGCACAGTTTGGAATTCAG
>Ga0099824_1004138_pt1 | contig 20996 bp, 9 predicted proteins | sample SiratrowhiteBW_FD_76837 | JGI IMG/M metagenome (GOLD analysis project Ga0099824, IMG submission 76837) | Root nodule microbial communities of legume samples collected from California, USA - Siratro white BW | ecosystem: Host-associated > Plants > Roots > Nodule | place: USA: California... | reverse complement strand
TTTTTATGTTAGGAAAGTATAATTATATAAATATGACTAATCACACTTAAACTCTGACTTAACCAAATTTTACCTTGTGCCTGTTTCTTTTTTGGCACTACAAATATGACATTAGTAACAGTCGGAGGAGAATATTTGCTAAGAGGAAGGACACTGTTATGTTATGCTATAAATTGAGGGTAATTTATACTTGGTAAAATGTGTTAAGAGCAAGGACGCGTACTGTTATGTTATTCTATTAATTAAGGTTAAATTGTACATGATATTTTTTTTTTGGAGATGTCGAATATAATTATTTCAATCTTTTAAGGATAAAGGTTTAATTTTTCCTTTATTTGACCTGCTTTGACCAGCTTCTTTAAAAGTGTAGGACAATTTTTTTTTTTACTTTTTCACCAGTTAAAATTAGTCCGCTAAAAAGGGAAATTATATGAGAGGACTTCTACAAATTAATTCATGTATACACTAATTTCATTTTTCTTTTTATTTTTCTCTCCTACAAAGAGCTTATGGAGAATTTGGATCAAACAGAAGCATTATGTTTTATACTTAAAAAACATGTAATGTGTTTATTTAAGTGATAAGAATTAAGAAGTGTTTAACAAAAAGTATTAATGATATGCCCTTCATTTTGTTTAAAATATATTTTTATTTTTTGAACAAAAAATACTTTTGGTTTTTAATCTTACCTCGTTGATGTCTTTATCTAATCATGTTCTATATACTTTGAAGTTTGAGTGTTGTAGTTTCTTCACCATTTTAGGAAGCTGGATCTGGACGAAATGCAGTTATGTTTGATTATAATTTTCTCCTGTAAACAAACCAATAAGATCACTTGATACAATTGTTTGTTAATTGTCTTAGTTCAATCTCTCTTTTACCCGTATTTGTTTATTTCTCAGCTTGACATTGGTCCAATCCTTATGCTTTTTGGGGTGACCTCATTACAGTTTTCATGTTTGTTCTTCCTGATTGCTGATTGGTCTCCATTCAGATACCCTTTTCAGGATGATGTTGGAGCCAGTTTTCCCAGTGACCTCTCTACTGGTCAGTACCATGTCTCTTTTGCTTTAATTTTCCATCATCATAATTTGGAATTAAGGGCTTTAGTCAAAGCACCTTTTTCTCCAGAAAACTTTGTTGGATCTCAAAACTAAAAAGACTAATTTTAAATAACTACAAGCCCACTTAGCCCCCATGGCATATGTTTAATGGAGGCTAGTCATGTCTTGACGTCACTGCCAGCTGTAGAGGTTACTCAGGTTAGCATGCAAGAAGATCTGAAGGGCGCTTTTTATTAATATGCAAGACATATTCTTTAGTGCTAAAATTTAGTCTTTATAAAATAATTGATGTAAGACCAGGAGTTGAAGTATTGATTATTGTTGGAAAACAGAGTTACATTTTGGAAATTTAAAACTCAACATTACCAGTAAATTCTTTACATAAGCGATTATTCATGAATGGTTCACTAGTTTGATTTTCAGTATAATGTCTTTGAAAAGGGGTTACTGCTTGGTTAGCTACATTAATAATTCATTGCCATAGTCTTCACGGTCATTGAATCCAATACTGGGCACCCTTCTTCTGTTGGTAATTTCAGCTCCTAGTTCTATGGAAATGACTTTATTCCTTTTACCTTCAATAAATGTGTGATGTATATATTACTTGTTTCTAATTTTTACTATTACATTCAACGACTAACTGCCTTGTTTGACTGTAGGGTTCTGAAAATCAAGTTCTTTTAAAAGAAGTCCTGTACAACTCTGTGATGATGATAGACTATTCATTCATTAATCCTCAGGCAGAATTTTCACTATATGCCAACAGTTTGAAAGATGTTGCTATAACTTGGTTGTTTGTTGCTGAGTTAGCTGTGCAGTCTGCTAGGTATGAGAAAAGGCTATTGTGACTGATCGATGAAGGGTTTCTGGAATGTTTCTCTTGACAAGTCTCATTCTCTGGTTTGGTCACAGGGAAAAAGGTGACCAGGGGAAAGCTATGTCTTACATAAATGCCTTTTGTAGATCTTGTATACCCATTCAATTGATCAACTGGGTTAGTAATCAAAATTGCATAGGCAGGAAGATCAGCAAACCAAATGTTTCCACTCCCATAGCTCTTATAAGTGAGTTCCTCCGATTTTTCTTGCAATTATTATCTTTTTTCTTTTTTACTTCTCTCCGTACCATTAACAGATTGCTATATTTTTAAAACGTTATAGTAAACTCTACAGTTGAATACGGCTGCTCTCAATTTCAAATTTTATTAAATGCATGCACGTTTTTTGTCGGATAAAGTTGATTTTTTTTTTTGATCGGCAAGATCAAGTTGAATGTGGATCTGAGATCCATATCGTAGCTAGAGTTATTTTAAGTGGTTTTCATTTTTCACATTTAAAACGTGAAATCAAGATTGTTGTTAGCTGAAACAACTACCATGTGTGCCTTCTCTTTGGTTTTCTTTGTGAAACTACTCTTTTTGTTTCCTCTTGTATCTAATAGTGATTTCATGTTCAGAGTGGCTTCTAGTAGTTGAGGAACAAGGAATTTCAGTATTTGCTGGCGAAACTGCCAAGCAGATGGACTTAATGTTCAAAGCTAACTTTTTCACTTCAAGAACCGAGTGCTTACTTCCAGTGATCAAGCATTTCTTCAACAATCTGGACAAGAATCTCTTTTCTATGAGTGGAGAAGCCGGGGCAGATAAACTTGATGGTGACATAGAGATGTCTGATACGGTGGACACTGTAAGTTTGGCTGCTGCTGATAATCTGAGCTCAGTTATTGATGGAACAAGAAAACGCAAAGAAGGGATCGAGGATGATACTAATAAGACACCGCTAAAAAATATGAGATGTCATATTCATGAGAATTCAGTAAGAGAAAACCCATTTACATTCAGGCAACAATGATTCTTTGGATGTTGGGAGCACAGTGCATTGAATATTTTGGTCTAATTAGCGTCAAAAGGAGCAAATATAACTATATGATAGGTGAAACTGTATTAGGACACTGGTCTAATAATTTCTAGGAACCCAAAAACTTCTGCAAGATCTACTGTCAAGTACATATTTGGATATTGGATCAACCCTAGTTTTCAATATCGTTTTAGTTGGAATATCTGATTGCATAAGACTTGTTAGATCTAATTTCAAATAAGTACTGTTTGACCTTATTTATAAATTTAATTATCGTTTACTTTATTCACTAAATACTAAAACTATTATTAAAATATCCTAATTATGTGACCTGATTTACTGTTGTAATTGAAATTATGTTAAGTAAAGTTAATGTAAACCCAAATGAATTTTCATAAATATTCTTTTTGTATTATTTGTTTTAGAGGAGGTAAAATAAACATCTTGAAAATTATAGTAACCGTACATATTCAATTACAGGTAATAATTATCTTAGATGATATAAATTGCTTAAAAATTTGGTTTCAAAATACCATGTTTTTCTTTTCTAAAAATTATTTCTATAATATTTTTTAATATACTATATTAACTATTTTATAATTTTCATTTTATTCTTCTCGTCTTGCCATTATCTTAATTACCACAATTACATCAAAAAGTCATTAAATACTTGTACTCTTAAAGACGTTAATAGAATACATTTTTTATTTACTAGTATAACAGAGGAAAATTCAATTTGATGATATGTATGCTTTGAAAAAATTATGGTTTAGTTAGTCATATACTCTTTCTATGATTGTATATATACTATCTGGCCATCTTCAATATTGCTTATCCTGGGTTCAACACCATTATATCTGTCACAAAGAGTGAAATATGATTGTATATATACTATCTGGCCATCTTCAATATTGCTTATCCTGAGTTCAACACCATTATATCTTTGTCACAAAGAGTGAAAGAGTAATGATATAGACATTTAATGTTGAGTGCACCAAGTGACAAAGTCGTCATTACATAAATACCACTATAAATAACAGAGAACTAGAAGGAAAAAAGTATGTTTTATCTAATCCAAGTCATACTAAAGAGAACTGAATAATGACTTAAGTATTGGAGTGCCTTCTATAGGTACAGGTACCTCTTCCCTTGTTCCAGATGCCGAAGTCTGACAAAGGAGCTATTGGAGTAGACATCTGCAGAGAATTGTTACTAGCCTCAAGGTCTTGTGTTGTCCTCACTTTGCAAAATCCAATCTCGTGATTGGTACAAAGGTCGAGTACAACCTCGGTCTTCACTTAGTAAAACCCAATCTCATGATTGGTACCAAGGTCGTACAATCTCAATCCACACTTAGCAAAACCCAATCTCATGATAAGCACCAAGGCCGAATACCACGACAGTCTTCACTAGCAAAACTCAATCTCATGATTGGTACAAAGGCTGAGAACAACCTCGGTCCTCACCTCACAAAACCCAATCTCATGATTGGTATAAGGGCCGAGTACAATCTCGGTACTCACTTAGCAAAACCCAATCTCATGATTGGTACCAAGGCCAAATACCACGACGGTCTTCACTGGCAAAACCCAATCTCAATGGTACAAAGGCACTTAACAAAACCCAATCTCATGATTAGTACAAAGGCACTCAACAAAACCTAATCTTATGATTGATACAAAGCCAGAGTACAACCTTGGTCCTCACCTCGCAAAACCCAATCTCGTGATTGGTACAAAGGCCGAGTATAACCTTGGTCCTTACTTAGGAAAACTCAATCTCATAATTGGTACCAAGGTTGAATATCGCATCAGTCTTCACTTGTAAAATCCAATCTCATGATAACTATTTCAGCCAATACGAACACCTAAAAAGGAACGAGATCAACTCGATAAAACGTTTGGCCTAGTAAGCAGTTCTATTCATAAAGAGATATATCATCCATCACGATTACAAAAAGGGGAGTCTATTAACAACCAAAAACCAAACTCCCACCAACAAAAAGAACCCGCAAATTTGTCGACTAGAGACTGTTAAAAAAGCTTTTTGTAGCCTGGTGACTACTTAAGCTTGGAGGGTAAATGTACTATCAGGCCAACCGCTTACAAGACCTCCACCAGTTTCCAGTCACCTAGGCCGACAAGATGTTGGCCACTCCTATATGTCGACCATCTCCAATATTGCTTACCTTGGGTTCAACGCCATCTTTCTGACAAAAGAACAATTTTTTGTATGCACTTTTCGTATGCTTTACATTTTTGCATTTGACAAAAGATAGGTTGAATGAATCTTACATCTTCTTCATGACAAAGAGTGAAAAAGTAATCATTATATAGACATTTAATGTTGAATGTACCTTACACCTTTTCTTTCAAAAAAAAAATGAAAAAATCATCATTACATAAATACTACTATAAAAAATACTTATCTAATTCAACTCATACTAAACTTATATTATTGTTACCTTGAGATCGTAACAAGCGTACAAATTTTATTCTTGTTCTTATATTAAAAACAATCCATTTTAATTAATTTACATTCCATTTTAATCCATTTCATTTCTGTATATATTATTTGTGTTTTTTTCTCCGCTCCCTAAATTCAGAAGAATTAAATAGAATGTGTAAAATTTAAAAGATATAATATTTAAATATAAAGACTGGAACGTAAAATTTATTTATTAGTAGAAATCAAATGTATAATTTAATCCATGTGAGTTGATTGATTAAAAGATTTAATTACCTTTTAGTTCTATTATTTATTTATTTTATTTTGTCTCTCTAGTTCAATAAACTCATTCAGTGTCTAAAAACACAACAATATGATTACTTTTATTTTGATAATAAATGTTTACATTGAATATATTAAAATCATAAATATTTATTGGTTAAATATGTTATTGTTAATTAAAAGGAAATATACTATATTATATATGTTTAGAATTCCCTCGCAATATTAATAGTTGATAAATGATTTATATCAACACTAAGATTAAAAAAAAAAAGAGGGACTCTATTGTTACATTTTTTTAAATTAAGAGATTTAATTAATTTTTTTATTATGAGAGGCACCCAAAAATAAGGATGCTATATGGTGTATGATTTCTTGAAAAGAGTTAATTAACCAAGAGAAGATAGGGTTTTGAACATAACTCTAGTTGGCAAATTGATTTGGGCTTATTCATGATAAAGATGGATGTTATTGATCTTACGTTAAATAAGGTTGGAGATAGTTAGATTGTGTGCATTTTTTATTGTTTTACTAAAAGAAAATAATAGGAAAAAAAACTAAATCTTATTTTATTTATTGTATTTATGTTTTTTTTTTCATAAAAGTTTATTAAATATGTTTTATTATAATTCTTCGTAATAGAATATGATGTATTGATTTGACGATAATTTTGATAATATTTATAAAATGTGGTGTGATTTTAATAATAACTATATGATTTTCTTAATATATTTTGAAGAACATTTTAAAGATTATTTATCTATATTAAGTTTGATTTATTTTGATACTTTGATGAATGATATTAGTCATTATCACTTTATTTGGATGTGCTGATTATTTGGTAAGCTTTTGCAATTTTGGATAATATTAGTTGATAGCTATTGTGTAGAAAGACTAAATATAAATGGAGGCTACTTTGTTTCACCAATTAATTAATATACTGGAGTTGACGCATGCTTTCGTAATAAATAATCAAACAAATTTTTATTTTGTATATTATATTTAAAAAATGGTATAAGTAAAATTACGTATTTGACCCATTTACAAATAGTGAAAAGACAAAAATAGTTTAAGATCAATTTTGATTAGATGTATTTTAGTTGTTAATATATACCAAATCGATAGGGTAAATATTTGAAGTATGTAATATTATTTCTATGAAGCAAATGAGGTATTAGCTTATTTAAAGTATCTTTATTTTTTTTCATATTTTAAACAATTATTTATTTAATTTATTAATTATATAATTCGTATAAATAAAATACTCGATTAAGACATTGTTTTTTATCATTTATTTATTTTAAGTACTAATCTTATAATTTATCTTTTATATATTAATATTTATAAAATACATAAATAATTTGCAATTTATTTTCTCATTTTAAAATAATATGAATATATATAATAAAAATTTCCTGTGAAAAAATATCAATAGAAAAGATATATTAATAATTTCAATTTGACAGGAAAAGATAGTTTATAAATTGTTTACAAGAAATTATTTGCAGATTTAAAATTAGTAGGAAAACTACCCTTGCTGTTTTTTTTTATAACTAAATTTATCATGAAATTTTATGGTGATTTTTTTTGCATGAAAATTTATTGCAAATATTTTTTAACAAAAAATTTCTTACGAATTCCAAATTTTGCATTAACTAATTATTCACAAACAAATTATCTATCAATCCAAATTCGAGAAAGGAATATTAAAAAAGCTACTTTCTTAAAGATATTTATAAGAAACCTATAGAAAAAATCTTCAAAATATAAAAAATAAAATTCTAGCCGTGTAAATATTTTACAGAAAGAAAGAAGAAAAAGAACATGACAGCAACTAGTAGTTGAGAATCGTTTTCCAAAGCCACTGATTGATTTAAATGAAATTGTTTTTTCTTGCATGAATTGGGAGTAATTGTTTATGAGTTACGTAAAATGGCAATTTAGTTGAATGGGACAGTGGTTGCAAATTTCTTAATTGAAAGTGAAATGTGTGCAAAAGGGTACCCATGCAGTGGAACCCAAAAATTGCATTGCATTGACTTTCTACCTCTCATTTATGCTTCTCAATAATAATAATAATATATCCATGTGAATCATATTCCGAATTAATCTTAAATACCAACAAAAAATGGTAAAAAAAGACGTCATAAATATTTTATTAAAATAAAAAAATTAAAGACTGATAAAAAGAATATATTTTTTGTGCTTATTAATAATATATTCTTCACCTGAGAAGAAAAGCGGAAAAAGGAAAAGAAAAAACATTGTCGGCTTACCCAAGTGTGGTTAAGTTAACCAGGGTATGGGGTTAGGTTAGGATTGTTTTTGTTTGATGCCGATGGCTGGTGAGGCCCCAAACAAACAAGTGCCACGCCATGGAATCGTCGGTGACTCGTTTTGACTCGCTCGAGTTTATTAACACCACCATCACTCACTCAAACCAACACATAATTGTTCGTTTCGTTTCGTTTTTTCGTTGTGTTGCCGTAACAACAGCATCGATATAAAACGCGATTCTGCATTCGCGATTCCACTCTCGAATCACTTTCCGTTCCATGGCCGATTCAACCTCGAGCGATTCTCTCTCGCTAGACATCGATTCCTTCTCTCCTTCACCTCAGGTATATTGATTTTGTTATCATCGTTATCGTTATCGTAATTATGATTATTGTGATTCTGCATTGGATTTTCTGTTATCGATTTAGTGTTATACGCAACAACAACGACGACAACTAGAATAGCGATGATAAGCTGCTTTTGCATTACAGGACTTGCTCTGTAATCAATCGAACCTCGTTTAGCGGTTTTAGTTCGATTCGTTCCTTTTTTTTTTTCTCGCGCTTTTCTTTTTAATTTCGGAATTATGCGTTTGACTACTACTACTCCCTTGTAACACTGAGAGTGATTTCAATTGCTTGTTTTGAGCTTCTGCTAGTTTGTTTATTCGTCCCGAGCGGAAACGGCGTTTTTCGTGTCGTTTTGGTTTCTGATGTTCCGTAAAGGAGGTTGATGTCAAGAATAACTCAGCTTGTGAGCTGGAAATACAAGCAAATGGTTGCTGCTAATATAATTGTTACTAGTTCGCTTTTTGATGTGGTCTAAGGGTTTTGCAAAATGGTGAAGACGTTTTGTGTTAGTGTTATCTTGCGTTATGGTTAAAGAGATTAGATTGTGGTTTTAGATTTTTTTTTTCTTTGGTTAATAGTTTTTGGACAGATAATATAAAATTATTTTACATTGTTTAGTTTTGTAATAACTAATTCAAGAGTGATACTAATGATGATTTCTGATTGGTTGGTAGTGGAATATTGTTCCTTACAAGAAGCCCAACTTTTTTTTAAAGTTTTAATTTAAATATAATTTTATGCACTGTTGTCTCATTACAGTTTACCATGTATGTTAAGATTGTTGATTTTTGTAATAACTAATTTAAAAAATCATATTTTAATTGATTTTTAATTAGGTTATGACATAAAAGTCTCCATTCATGAAATGAAATTCTTTTTTTATTGTGACAAGAGTAGAATAATAATTTTCTTCTTAAAAAGTGCTTCTTCACATGCAATGTACATTGTTTCCGCCTTGAAAGGTTTTGTGGCTTGTTACGGGTTGCTTGTTTGCATGAGTATCGTTTTGTGATTTCATTTTGCTGCCCCAACTGTTTCCACGCAAGTCTTTGGTGCACATGCTTAATTGCTCACACATGATTAAAGACCTTTTGTTGAATAAAATAGAAGTTGCTTCCTCAAAAGGAGCTTCTAACAATGTATTGTACCATTACTCATCGTCAACAATGAACTCAAACGTGCTATAAATATAAAACATTTTTTGCTCACTTGTGTGATTCCCTCCCTGTTTGTTGTTATAAAAACATAAGGGCAATGGTAATGAGCACTGTGGTCCTTTTCGGTTAAATTTCTGTGCCGCCAGTGATTAGTATGCTACTGATGTTTGTGCAGGAACATATCATCAGAACACGTCATGGTCCTGTATCCGTTTCTGTATACGGAGACCAGGATAAGCCAGCACTTATCACATATCCAGATTTGGCTTTAAATTGTAAGTTAAATGGCTTTTATGTTTTACGTATATCACATGAATAACCCCCTCTAATTTTGCATCAGGACTTTGCACTTTATTTGTCTTACAGTTGTAGCTTTTATGGATTTATTCCTATTGTTATGGTTAAAATTCTTTCCCAGTACATTTAAGTAGATTTAATTTAACCAGAGTTTTAAATCTGGTACCTGCTGGCATTGAAATATGTATCGGTTTTTATAAAAAAAAAGTTAAACATTTACTGTTTCCGCTCCTGAAACTGTGTATTTATTTTCTGAAAATTCAAGGCTTGCTCCTAAATGGTTTGGTGCAGGCAAAATCAAATATGAAATTGCTGTTTGGTGATTTTTGCCAAACATTGATTACTCTCAACTCAACTTTTTTTTTCTTTTTTTTCTCTTTTTTCAGTTTTTATAAAAATTAAACATTTGCTCTTTCGGCTTCTGAAACTATGTATTTATTTTCTGAAAATTTGAGGCGTGCTCCTAAAAGTTTTTGATGCAGGCAAAATCAAATCTACAAGTGCTGTTTAGTGATTTTTTGCCAAACATTGATTATTCTCAACTCAACATTTTTTTCTTTCTTTTTGTGATGCACTGACAATCTAACCTGTTGTTTTCATGCATGTGGTTTCATCAGATGTCTCCTGCTTTCAGGGGTTATTATTTTGTCCCGAGGCATATTACCTTCTGCTCCACAATTTCTGCATTTATCACATTAGTCCACCTGGGCACGAGGTTTGTATCTTGAAGCTGTACTATGGCGTTGCCTGATTCTTGTCTCCTTAATGTTATAAATTTCTACATTGTTGAATATTTATAATTTACCTGGTTCCTTATCATCTTGTGCTTTCTTCAAGAGTTATTGCAGTTAGGAGCTGTTCCAATTGATCCAGATTACCCAATTCTTTCTGTAGATGACTTAGCTGATCAAATAGCTGAGGTTCTCAACTTTTTCGGGTGAGTGTTTAGCTCAATCAAAAGTTGCTTCCCATTTAGTGACATGAAGAAATAGATTTAGACCATTTTCTATTTGTCTTTAAATATCTAAGTTGACTCCAAGTTCCTCCTAGAATGGACAGATTGAAAGGGATGGGTACTGGCCGTCGAAGCTGATTTATCCTTTATTTGTTCTTGTTTTGCAGTCTTAGTGCAGTCATGTGTATGGGAGTGACTGCTGGGGCTTATGTTCTTACCTTATTTGCTGTAAGTATTCATGTGTGTTTGTCTCCTTCATAAATGGCCCTAAGATGCTCACAGGTCTTTCTAACACTTGACAACAGATGAAGTATAGACAACGTGTTCTTGGTTTGATACTTGTTTCGCCTTTATGTAAAGAACCATCTTGGGCTGAATGGTTATACAACAAGGTTCTGTTCCTATGAAAGAAAGACTGTTTTGTTCTAAAAGTTAATCTCATTCTTTTCTGAAGATTTTAAAACATTTGCAGGTCATGTCAAATTTACTATACTTCTATGGCATGTGTGGTGTAGTAAAGGAAATATTGCTGAAGCGGTACTTTAGCAAGGTATATCTTTGCTTCCAAAAGTATTCATTGTTTTACTTCCAGTTTGTTAGGCTGAAGCAGTGACTTTGATTGGTGGTGATAGGAAATTCGAGGTGGTACACAATTGCCCGAGTCGGATATAGTTAAAGCTTGCCGAAGGGTTAGTCAATATTTTTTTGTTTCATTTTCATGTAGGAACAGGGTTATAACTGATAGCCAGTTTTTTTTTTTTATGTGTCAGAAATTTAAAACAGGAGAAAAGAAAAAAAAAAAAAAAACTCACAAATTGGATGCCTACTGCATCAGCCATTAAGTGAGCTCGAGAACACTTTACTTGTAGCTAGTTGTAAGCTGAACACTATACTCTTAATATTTTCTTACAGTTGTTGGATGAGAGGCAGAGCTTGAATGTGTGGCGATTCCTGGAAGCTATTAACGGGTATGAATCATACAGTATGATTACGCTTTCAAAATAGTGATTCTCGTATTTCTTTGGTTATTTAGAAGTGGCAATTGCCCCTGTAGATATTTATTATTGCAAAGGTTGCAACATCATTCAGAAAGTGGGTTCATTTTCATTTAACTTCATTTTGGGACCTAACAGGAGACCTGACATAAGTGAAGGGTTGAGAAAATTACAGTGCCGCTCACTTATTTTTGTTGGGGATATGTCACCATTTCACTCGGAGGCTCTCCACATGACTTCAAAATTGGACAGACGATTCAGTGCCTTAGTTGAGGTATTGAAAATAGTTTATTAATTTGTGATAAGATTATGTAATATTGCAATCGGGTTTAGTTTAATATCTGCTGGTGGAACCACAGGTTCAAGCATGTGGATCAATGGTAACAGAGGAGCAGCCTCATGCCATGTTAATACCAATGGAGTACTTTCTCATGGGATATGGCCTGTACAAGCCATCCAAGCTGAGTGTCAGCCCAAGAAGCCCCTTGAGTCCATCTTGCATATCTCCGGAGCTTTACTCGCCGGAGAGTATGGGTTTGAAGTTGAAACCCATAAAGACACGAATTTCTCTGGAATTCTAGAAGTAGATGAATAAAGACGGATATTGGTGCCCCTTCTGATCTGTTGATTAAACCAGTTCATGATTGGATGGTTAGTCGGAGTGAATGAGGGGATTGCCATACCAGATCGTTGTAGATAAGAAAATAAGAAATCAACTAAGAGGAAAGAAATGGGAAGTTTAGTAGAAATCAATATAGTCATTCTTTCATTTGTAATCATAGATTTTAGTCAATGAGTCTCAAGCCTGAATGGTTGTAAAGCTTCGGTATTGTTGTTTCCATATTTTGGGTTAAAATTGTACAACAGCAAACGTGGAGAGGAAGAAGTCATTACTGTGCTATCTCCTCTTGGTGGTATTTTCTTGTTTTCAGCATCTTATTCACTGTCCATAAATATAGTGTTTACCGAATTCAAATGTGAAAATATGAAGCATTCTTGGACTTTAATTGGCCGAGTTTTCAATTGTTTCATCTTATAGCCAAAAAGCTGTCTTTTAAAGTTCACAGCCAAATGTTTATTCAGGATTCAGTCATAGATGGACAATAAATTTATAATACTATTTTTTTACGCTACATTCATATTCATGTTACTTGGCGAAATGTATGCAAGAAGGAATCTATACAGTTCGGCACAATTATAGGATAACTGTATTTAGTTAAATATATAATTAAAAAGTACAACTATTACATGATTAGTCAATTCAATATCCTTATAATGTTTTTGCATTGTTTACACTAAATATTTTTTTCGATTATTAAACTAACTGATTTTAAAATATTACTTTATTATTCTAACAAAATTGCCTTGTTAATATTATTGTCATAACAATATTATTATTTCCAAATTTAAATTAAACAAAATGTCATTTTCTGTTAATATGATGCACTCAGACTATAAAAAGTTATTTTAACTTTGTAATTAAGTACTTATATATAAAAGTTGTTTTCTTGATACATTTAAATACGTTAAAATGCTAATTTTATCAACATCACTCTTTAAAGATTGATTTTAAACCTATAAAAGTGATGCTTTTCATTAAAAGTATTTATTACACAGATGTAGTAAACACATTTTTATAAAAAAAATATATATGTAATTTTAGTTGTTTTAATCAACTAAAAGAACTGACCATTTATTTTAAGTGCATTCCTTCCATTTTTTTCACATGTATAAATGACTGGGTCCAATTGATGATTAGTCCACAAAATCACATCTGTTAGCTTCTACCCACATTATCAAAGTCCTATGAACCAGCAAGGAATTTACAATCTAACCAAAACCAAAAAAGGCATTTTGGACAGTCAAATAAATTCCATGTTAACAACTGCAAATTATAATCCTTGGACTACCATCCATTATATGAAAGCACCTCTTTCAAGATAACTGTATCTTCTCATAAATACCCAACTAAGCACAGCATTATTCACAATTCTGATTTCAGCAGTGTCATATTACTTACTTGATCCAAAAACATAGTAGCAGTAATAATAATAATGTCATTGTTATATGACTTTCTTCAACTTCAATTGATATTCAACATATGACTGTTCATGCTTATCCTGCTTCTGTGACTGCTCTCCAATCCTTCTTCATTTCTACAAGCTTTTCTTCTACTCATTTCAGCATACATTTCTTCAATCATAGGCTTCCATAACCGAACACGTGCATTGATAAACCAATTGGATACCTGCTCAATCAACCATAAATACAACTCAAACTATCATCTCAAACAAGAACAAGTTGCTATTTTTTTATTTCTATAGAAGTTTTACATTTTCTCATAGCAGATTGTTCCTCCCTAAACAACTACCTGACCAGAATCAAAGGATGTATCTAACAAGAGAGTAACAAGTACCTGGCTTCTTGTCAACCCACTTTTTACTGCCAATAAATGCTTCTCTGCATCTTTAGGATACCTGAAGTTAAAGTAATTTTATATTCTTACTTTCTTTTTGTGTGATTACATGTGAGAAAGCTTAGAAAGAATTCTATATCTTGGAATAAAGAAACTCACGGATGGAGGAAATTCTGAAACATCCAAGCACGTAGAACTGAGACAGATCTCTCTGGCAAGCCCCTTTGAGGTCTCCATAACTGATCTTTTCTTTTCAACTGCTGCAGAGCCCATTGCTTTTGAATGAATGAAGTTTCAAGAGACCATTCCTTCTCCTCTTCTGAACACAAGCTGTTAAAATCTGGTCCCATGGCAAGAATGCAATTGCTAATCCTCTCTCTCAAGTCCTTGTATAAGAGAGAGATGGTTTGAAGTGCAAAATGTGCATGCATGTGTGGATCCAACTCAGTAGCAGCATGGAATGCAGATACCACAGTATGAACCTCATCCAAACACTGACTATATCCATTGTCCACCTAGCAATAAAGGGCATTATTAGTCCATTACTATCAGTATGTCACAAAGAAAGCATGTGATTGCATAAATTTTAACGTGGAAAAATGATAATTGCAAAGTAAGCACATTTGAACATATATTGAATCAGGACCATAACTTATGTTCTACTAATGAATGTAAGAGGTAGCATTTTACCAGCTGTAGAAGCATGAGAAGTTGGGATTTGTTTGAGTCAGTTGCATGTCTTTCCGATGGAGATTCTTCTGCATGTGCTCCATACATGGAATTTGCATTTTGATTATTCGCCACCCTTCTATTTGGTGTGAAAGCTGAAGCGGACTTATTTCCTCCTGCTCTGACACCAGAAGCTGAATAATTTATCAGCTCTACATTGTCAAATGAATATGTGGCAATTTGAGCAAATATCTCTTGAATTCCAGCAAGATATCTGGACCCCAATATTGCTGGTGAAAACTGGACATGTTTGTTAGAACTTAATCTCATAGACAGTTCCTTGCTGCTGCAGGAAGCTTGCTCCAAGCCTGAGCTTGTTCCATTCATGCTACGAGATGCGTTGGAGCAGCTCATCTCTGGGCACTGACCTGTAGTTGGAGGAGATCTTGCAAGACTTAGTGATAGCTCTTTACTACTATTAGAGGAAGTATAGGGAAAATTGCCCAAGCTTGCAACATTTGATGATGTCCAACCGTTTTGAACCAGGTTTCCTATGGAAGAATAAGCCTGGATCTCAGTCCCATTGGCCTCTGGAGCTTTCAGAAACTTGTTCACATTCCACTTCTGAATACCTGATAATTCATCATAGGCATGATCACCAAAAGTTGCAGCCAAAGGGTTTGATGTATCTTGCCAATTATTGAAGATGTATGGCCCCAGTGCCTCCAATGAACTCACTGAATGAGGCAAAGCTGCTGAACTCTGCAGATTATCTTGAAGGCCTATTCTATCAGCAAGTGAATCAGCAGAATCAATTGGCCTTCCTCCAGCTAAATGCTCTTGAATGGCACTGTTGCTAATGGGATTTGAGGCATCTCCTACAATACTCTTTCCTTGTATTGTGACAAATGAATTGGAATCAGCAATTCTAGCAGGGTCTATGAAGCAACCATCTACATGGACATCACTTGTAGGTTCACCTTGTTCTGCAGCAAGTACTGGAATTCCATTTATGATGTGGTTTTGGTTATTGAGGTCAAATGAGTAGCATTGCATCAGTGGCTTCGGTGCTAAATGCTGTGCAATTTCTTCTATGACAGCAGAATTTCTGCCAGCAATGTCCAGTGAAGCACTGTACATATTATTCTCCATCTGGGAAATGTAAAAAGAGGCAAGGGATATACTTCTTCAATAGCCTTTCAAAACAGCATTACCTCCAGAGTGACTTGTTTTTTGTTCGAATTCATGGTAATATGGACCAGTAGGATCTCCTTCTCCCCTTTCTGAGAAGAATTGTAGTTATCCCCTTTTATGGAAGAATCACCTTACTCTCTTGAAGAAAATGGAAAGAGGTTCATGCTACAAAAATAAAAATAAAAAAATTGGAACATGGCAGCAACGAAAATAGTAGTACATTGTGACTTAATTTATCATCATTCCAAACTAGAACACTTACTGAAAGATGAAAGGGGAAATTAATAAAAAAAAAAATGGCTTGTGGACTACTTATGTAAACTAAGAATGACACAAATGATTTAAAGAGAAGAACCAAGTACAGGTATAAGGAGTTTGTTACATATCTATCATCACCCACCAAAACAAGCTGAGCCATCACTGGAACACTTCTTCAAAGGATGTCTAGTTACCCTCCAAGAACCTAGAAAACAAAACAAAAAAACGATCATGAAAAATAAGCACTACTATAGTAAGTTCTAAAGGTTATAGAGTGCTCAAATTTGACCTCAAAGATTGTAATTTATAAACCATAACCAGAAAGCACGATGCTAAAAGGACTAAGCTATTAAATTCTTTATATAAAGTACAAAAAAAATGCATATATATTCGTCTTATCTGGTGCTTCTGCACAAAAAAAAAAAAGACAACCACCTCAAGAAAACGAAAAGCATGGAAGAGTGTGTAAAATGTGTGTAAAGGCTGAAGAAGAAAAAGATAGCTTACATAACAAACAAAGAGTGAAAAGAGGTAGATGTTGCACCTAGTGTTGGAGATGGATGAAAAAGATGTGTGAGATAGATGGAGGTAGAAGAGCCACGAATGAGTAAAAACAAGAAATGAGAGAGAGAGAGAACACAGTAGACATTGGTAGTAGGCTTTGGTGCAGTGCCACTCATTTGTGGTGCAGCCTTTAACGGGCCCTCTCTGATGTCTTTTGTCCTCCTCAGTCCTCACACCTAAACAACACACAGCTATTACTATTTCTATGACTACTATTATCATTTTGTTCCGTCACTGCAAATGCAATGCAATCAAAATATCAGGATTCTCTCTCAGGGGGGCCTCAGAAACACTTTGGTGAAGACCCTTTGGTTTTTTAGCCATTTTTAAACAAGATGCTAACGTGAACAGGGACATGACTCAAATGGGGTAAAGAAAGGCCAAGGCTTTCCCTACACAATGTAACAACAAAGGCATAAGGGAATTGTTTTGACGTGTTTGGAGAGAGAGAAATGTGATAGGGGTTGTAGTGTAGCTGTTGAGTGTACTTTGTTGTGGATAGTAGTTGCCAGACATAGACCCTCTGATGTAAGCATGCCAATAAATGACGACAATTTCTTTCTGTCAAACCTCAAACCTCCTTCTTCATCATCATTCATTGTCTCATTCATTATCTCATTGCCAATTTTTCAATTTACCAGTCTCAATTTCATGTCATTTAGACTCCATAAATGTGAAGTACTACCCAGATAATAATAAAATCAGTATGTATTTTCAGGTACATAATATAGTATAAACAATATTTTTTATTTGATTAAAATTATTATATATATATATATGTAAAGATACATTAATTAGATATAATTGAGATTAATTTGTCCTAAAAATATATTTACTATATATTTTTTTTAAATTTAATAATATTTTTAGAAAAATTAAATATATAAATATATTTAACTGTAATTTTTATATTTTTATAAATATAAATTTAAAAAAAAAGTAAATTTTGTCAATTTAACCTTTAATTATAATTTAATATAATTATATCATTATTTATATCAAATTTTGTTAAAATTAAAAAATAATATTAAGTTGATTAAATAATTTATATTTTTTATAATTTAGAAAAGATATATTATGTTAATTTGAATTATAAATAAGTTATGAAACAGTTTATATGTGTGTGTGATTTATATGAAAGGAACCTCTTTTATCTAATAATGTGTTTTGTAAAAACAATATAATTCAGTTGAAAGATATTGGTCCAGTAAGAATTATATGGACATAATTTAATATTTTATATATATATATATATATATATATATATAGAGAGAGAGAGTTAAATAAAGATTACTCGAAATACTATTTAAATTTGTCTTCCAAACATATGGAATATAATTTTAAAATTTAAATGAATCAACAAAATTTCTCCCAATGAAATTAATTCATTTTATATTTATATTCAAATTATATATATATATATATATATATATATATATATATGCTCATTAATAAATATTAAAATATTTTACAAAATTATAGATATTTAGTAAAGATATAATTTAATATCTTTTATAGATTTTACTGATATGATTTTTTTTTTAACCATCATAATTCTGGCAATATATTAGATGAGAAAAATAGAGAAATTATAAATGAAATAAATTTATAATTGTTTTTTATAAGAAAAGAGTTATATCTAAAGTTTATAGTAATCTGAAAGATTACCTCGCTAGTAAGGTAACGTGCGTTCCTTTTCTTTAAGGGTTTTTTTTTCATATAATTAAAAAAACTCTATCCAAAAATACTTAACATACGCAATAAAAATAATTTTTACTTATTTATTATTTTGAAATACTTTATGATAAAAATAAACAAAAATAATCATATTTAACATTTCGATTCATCCAAAAATTAAAAATAATAAAACCATTATAAAAAAATTCAGAATTATTTAACAAGTGAAAGAATAAAAAAAAGACAATAATATGGATGTCTTTTTGCATATATTGTGGGATTTAAATTTGTATGTGGCCGTTGTGGTGCTCTCTTATCTAGGCTGTGGATAATAATATACCTACGTTTATCTTTTTAGGGCCAAGTTATTCTCAATCAAAATAACTTTGAATATTTTTCATACTTAATTTTAAAAAAATAAAATAGTTGTAATAAATTGTTTAATTTTATATAAAATTTTAGAGTATCATATTACCTTTTAATATTATATATTTCAAGACTTTATAATATAATGCTATTTACATAATACCAAAAAAATATTTTTATATCTTAGACCATATAATGCAAAATGATATAGAATCCTATATTCCATTATGAAAACTAGGATATGGATTTAAAGTTTGTTTTATAAAGGTTTGTGATGAAAAGAAAGAGGGATAACCTTTTCCATATATGCCAAGGTGCAGTGATCAAGGTGGCAGATATTTTCAACAGTTTCTGGATTGTACTGACTTTATAAAAATAATCAAATTTAAGGGACATGTTGAAAATTAAAAACAATTAATTAAACATAATCCATTCAATAGTTGTTCATGGATATCAAACTTTATAATATTTTTTTATCGTATGCATGTCTTCTATTTTACTCTAGTTAGTTAATAAATATTGATATATTTTATTTTTATCATAATAAAAAATTATAATCTTAATAATTAAGACAATTAATCCCATGTATTGTCTTGGGTAGTTTTCATATGTTTATGAAACGAAAAAATAGTATTATGGTAAACATGTAATTAACTTTGAACAAATGAGTAAGGATTTAAAAATTATAAAGAAAAATAAAATTAAAGGTTTCTCTAAAGTTAATTACATATTAACATAAATGTTTCCTCTAATAAACACATATGACTAGTTACAAAATACCAATGTATGTTTAATTACCTTAATCATTATCTGAATTTAAACAAGATTAACAAATCATTATCTGAAGTCGACGGCAACAGAACAGTCATTGTCAAAGACCATATCGGCAGAGCCACCGCTTGAGAGATGTTTGAGTATTCCAACAGCGGATTCCGACCATTGAAAAAAAGAGAGAAAGAGATTTGGAATGTGATGTTAAATCTTTATGTAAATGTAATGAAATGTTGGTGGTTAACAGCTTTTAATTATATTAATGATAAAAAATATTTTATATATTTCTAATTTTTAATTTATAATAATTAGTTATTTTATTTCTAAATTAATTATTATTTAATGATTGCTTATAATATAACTATTTTAATATTATAATAAATATTGATTTTAAAAAAATTATAAATTAATAATTATGTTTTTATAAAATTTAGTTACTTCAAAATTAGTATCTAAATTTAGATAACATTGACTAAAAATTTAAGTATCTAATAATATGATAATTAAGAATCAACAAATTAGTTTTTAATTTTTATTAAAATTTGGTCTTTAAAATAAATTAAAAGTAACTTAAAAAGTATTTTTACTTATTTCTTAATAAGACAGGAAATGAAAGTTATTTAAATTAGTTAATATAGTGATTAATTATTTTTGTCTTTAAATTAGTTATTAATTATTAATTTTTTATAATAATTATTTGTTATCTTTAAATTAGTTAATATAATGATTAATTATTTTTAATCTTTAAATTAATTATTATTTAATAATTTTCTTGTAATATATATGTATTGTCTTTAATAGTTTTGGTATGTTTATGAAACGGAAAATTAATATTATGGTTACCATGTAATTAATTTTGAACAATGAATAAAGATTTAAAATTTATAAAAGAAAACTACTGGTTCCTTCAAAGTTAATTATATATTAATGTAAATTTTTTTTAACAAACACACATGGCTAATTATAAAAGACATATGTTCAATTATCTGAATCATTATATAAATTTTTAAAAAATTAATATGTTTTTAATTAAGATTTTAATTTCTTTTATTAACTAAAGATGAAATATGTTAATATTTATTGTACTAAATTAATAATTTTTATTTTCATGGTATATCATTTTTTGATAATGTAACATAAAAATTATACCACTCTTTGAAAATTTAATAATATGAAGTCATTTTTATTTTAAGCATTTGTATATTGACGTGAATCTTATAAAATCACTTATTATCTTATTTATTTTGATAATTAATTAATCTGTTAGGATATATATATATATATATATATATATATATATATATATATATATATATTTTAAAAAATAATTATAAATATAATAAAAGATAAAGATTAAAAAAAATCTATATAAGAAGTCTAAAGATAAGAAGTCTCACAAT
>Ga0099824_1004135_pt1 | contig 21005 bp, 5 predicted proteins | sample SiratrowhiteBW_FD_76837 | JGI IMG/M metagenome (GOLD analysis project Ga0099824, IMG submission 76837) | Root nodule microbial communities of legume samples collected from California, USA - Siratro white BW | ecosystem: Host-associated > Plants > Roots > Nodule | place: USA: California... | reverse complement strand
TATATATATATATATATATATATATATATATATATATATATATATATATATATATATATAGAGAGAGAGAGAGAGAGAGAGAGAGAGAGAGAGAGATAGATAATTTTTTACCAAAGCTGTAAAATAAATATCACTAATTTAAGCAATTTAATTCTTATTAAACATAACTAGATTTATTACTACTCCCGTACTAAAATGATTACATTTTAAAGGTTTATTTTACATTAATAAATGTCACTTTTTAAACAAAATTTTAAAAATAACTTCACTTCTCAATAAAAACATTACATTTTTACGTTAACGAACATTAATGTAGTTTAAATTAGAAACTAACTAGCAATAAAATTATTATTTTGTTAGAAATTGGAAACAGCAGTGGATTTGAATTTTTTTAAAAAGCTAAAATTGCAAACATTTTAGGATAGAGAAAATATATTTAATTGGATTTATTCGATGACCATTTCTTTGCAAATAAAAAAAAATTACAAACGTTTAAAATTTTAATCAATAACCATTGCTTTGCCAATAAAATTCATCAATTACTTTAATAAATAATTTTACCAAAGACTTCTATATAATAAACCAGTTTAATAATTTTCAACTATCAACTTTCAATTACTTTTTGAACTTCCAGCTAGTTTTCGTCGAACGGAGCCTTAAAACTACTATAAAATTATGATAGTTTTCAATTTATAAAATTACAAGACAAGAGAAAGGAGAGCAGGTAAAGAGTGTTTTTTTTTGTTTTTTTTCAAGTTCTATCATTTATATTTTCAAATAAGTTGTTTTATATATGAAAATTAAACTCCCTTAATTTTGTTTTCAAGAAGCCTAAGAAAAGACAGATTAGTAGATGTTGTATATGCTTTTCCTTATGTTCAACATATGATAATTTTTTCCAACGGGTCACGATGAATTACCACCTTATTTGACCAATTGGAATTTTAAATGAACAATTTGCCTAATTCACTATTAGTAACACAATACGGGTATAAACAACCAGACAAACTCTTAACTTTCTACAAGGACTGGTACAGAGGAAAACTAACTGAAAACATGCACTCCATTGAGAACCAGCAGAGTTTCTTTGAGACTCCAATTTACAGTTGTCATACTAAACTGTCCAGAAACTACTTTTGGGGGCAATTGATTTCTCAAACATAATAAATCGGATATATGATTAACAATTATGTAAGTTAATGATGAACCCTGATAATCTCAAAAAATAACCATACAAATTTTACAAAGGAAAACTTTTGACATTTTCATAGCACAAAAAATCCTCAGGAAGTTATCATGGAGGCCAAGTCCAGTTCTTCATCGGAGTCTATCACCTCTTCGTAATCGTAATAGGCATTCACCTGCCCCACAGTTCAAGGATACGATTATTAACTTTGTACAAATTTTATATTACAAACCAGAGATATCATGCAATTTTAATCCATTAATCCAAGAATTAAGATCGTTAGACATCAGGATGATCATTGAGAGAAGTCAAGATTTCTTTACCTTCGGCCTGGGAGTAACAGCTGAAAATCCATGAAATATAGGATTGTCAAAATTCGGGGGTTCAAGGACAACATAGGAACCTTTGTTGTTATACCTCTCCTGTGTTGCCTGAAGGAAAAATAATTCTCATGATAAAGAAACTCCAACATTTAAAAAAGAAATTTATTGATTTAGTTATTACAGAAACTATTATTGCTTCTGACAAAGTACGAGGACATTATCATAGCTAATGACAGATAGAGATCCTTAGCAGCCTTATCCCACAGACAGGGTTGTTTCCACAACTAGAACCTGGGGCAACGAAGTCACAACGCAGTGAACACTTACCATTGTGTCAAGGCCCAATCACAACTATTAATTGAATCCTAGCGAGTTGTTTTTCCTACTTATCTATATCATACAAATAAAGTCAGCTTTTGAAAGCAGAACGGCAACTGACAAGTAATGTTATTTTACATGTTCATCCGCTCAACACATGAACGATGCTATCCTTTCACACATACACCCTCCCATGCCAAAAACAAAGATTTTAAATCAGCAAAATCTGGTTAGGCTTGCCGTATACAATTTAAAACGCTCTGCTATTTAAAACATTTTGTAGTAATCTGGAGCCAAGATAATTAATAACCAACCTGAAACTGTGGGTAATCTGGAGCACTAAACACAGTGACCAGCTTTCCAGAATCTACAGTATGGTCAATGGTGTAACCTTCATCCATTCCATCTAAACCATCCCTTTTCTCCCTAGCATCAGGGCCTTCATGTGACCTGATGATTAACTGAAAATTAAAAATATGAGCGACCATCCATATATCAGCAATAGTTATAAACAATAAAATACAAAACAATACAGAACCACGATAAAACAGTAGTCAAAACACTCAGCATTTAGCTATTTTATAGTTTATTAAACATTAAGGTTCAGAGTAACATGTACACCTGATTGCTCATATAAACAAGCAGCCTAAATCATAATTTAGCTAGACACTGAATAAAACTTGAATTTGAAGCAAATGTGTAGACATGGAACACCATAAAAATCTAAATAAATATGAGCGAAGAATTATATCACTAATAAAATAAGTGATGTATATAAGTGTAAAATAATCAACATGTACACAAATACAAATCTATATTGAACTTGTGCTTATGTGTTAGGAGTCTCATACCAAGTAGGATGAGCTACTTGGTGTGATACTTAAACCTTAAGGTTCTTCTATTTATGGACCGTTTTTCGGGTTGAGTTCTCCTCTCGTGCTTAAGTCTTAACAATTGTTTTTCTTTTTTCAATGAGAGTTGGACTACGGAAAGTACTACCTATAAGTTGGGATTACCTATAAGTTGGGATTAGAGTGAATACTGATAGATGTGTTAAACCGTTTCAAAGAGAAAAGAGCTACCACTAGGTCATTGTTGAAAGCTACTTTAGAGTTGTCAAAATGAGCTTGCCCAAAAGACCAGCTCTAAAAGACAGCAAAACTAGTTAGACCAATAAAGAGTGGCTTAAATTTAATTGGGTCTTTTGTGCCTGGACCGTTTAGTTCACGGCCTAAATGGGCTTAGATTGGGTCAGATTATAGGCTTTTAGACCAATTTTATAAAATAACAATTATACTTAAGAAAAGAAGTGTTACAATAAAAGTATTAAAAAAATATTTTATTAAAACATATACATGTATTATAATTTATATATCAAATCATTATATCTAAAATTAAAATTAATTTTATTGATATGACTTAAATTTTAATATACATTTACTTTTAACTTTCTTCTTTTTTAAAGCAGGCCAAAATAGTCTGTTGGTTTGACATAGGGCCGAGCTAAGCCTAAAAAATGCAATCCATTTAGAATACGGGTCAGGCAGGGCCGGCACAAATTTATTAGGTGAACGGACCAGGTCGCTTGTTTTGCCACCTCTAGCTGTCTTGGACATTGACCCCCTTAAACGGAGCTAAACTCTTCCACATAATGGACTAGTCTTTTGTGTTGGACCCTCCTCTAGTGCTTAAGTCCTAACATTATGATTATAAAGTGTACAATTGATGTAAACTATCTAGTAATTTAATCTGAAAATTTCTGTTAAAAGGTAGTTTCAAATACCAATGAAAGGAATACATGCAGGACAAACATAATTTGCTTTCTTCAGTGTTAGTGCTTCAAAGATGTTACTTTTCCACCATGGTCTACTTAGTTTTAGCAACTAGTCAATAACAAAACACATAAAAACCTGGTAACCTGTAACATACTTATGTGTCCAATTGGTTTACACCATTTCAAGTAAAACCAATGGAGAATAAAGGTGCATTCTTGACGTAGCTTAGTCTTAAATTTGTATTGGTTGAGTGCTAGATATTTTAGCTACTCGAGTAATTATTCTATAGATGTTATAAGTCACCTTACCCTAGGAAAGTGCAATCTTGCAATTAGGGGGATAGGCAAATAATTATGGAAAGTTCAAAATCAATTATAGAAGTTATTAACTAAGACCCAAAGTACTTCATAAACACTGGTTGAAAAAGAAAATATGAAGGAAAAATGAAATAAGTTTCTTCAATAAATTAAAAATAGCTTCTGCATAAGATAAAATCAACTTTTTGATAAATTAAATAATGTTTAGCTTCTCCAAAAAGCTAATTTAACTCCTGCAAAAGTTATGGAAAAACTGTTTATGGAAAATTCCACTTATAGATTTCCTTTTGTGCACAAATTAGGATTATAATTCATTCTGATCATATCTGATTTGTCACCTAAGAGTTGAACTCCTGCTACACAAACTCTACATCCCACCCAAGATTGTCAAACATGAGAGTTTACATAAACTAGTAGTCTCCATAAACTCAACTCATAAAATTAACTTGTAAACTCATAAGAATTTACCTAATATTAAAAAAGTGATGTATAATAGAAACTATACAATACAGAAATTTCATCATACTTGCTTATATGATACATGTACAACACATCACATTTTATATGAAGATTATCAGAAAACACACTAGAGAGGAAGGTTGCTAGCTTTGTGCTATTAAGTTAAAATAAAAAAATTTAAAAATTTAAAATATCTTAATTATAATATTATATTTTAGTTTCCAAAATATTTTGATTAAAAAACCTTTCTTTAAATTTGATTATTATATTGTATCTAGATTTTAATTTTTTTTAATTAACTTTTGATTTATGTTTACAATTTTGTAGGATGCCAGTGTAATTTTTACTCTACGAGAAATTAGAAATTTGTTTGAGTAAGGTCTATTAGTTGAAACCATTGGGGCAAAATTATCATTAGTCCCCTATAACGTGCGAGGTCCAGAAATACAAAAATTCCTAATGTGAAAATAGTCCAATGCCATTTGGTGTCACGGCTCTCTTGCTCCTTAGTGAATCAGTCAACTTTGACCCTCTTTTCTGACAGCAAGCAGCAGTCATAAGAGGAAGCACAAGCAGCAACCATGAGCAGAACAGGTACCAGTAAGCAACAGATGTAAACACAATGAAGAGAAGAAAATCCCTAAAACTCTATTCTGTAAAAAAATGAGACTCAAAATGGCCCTACATTGCATTGTTTAGGTCAAATTTTTCCAACCTCACGTACTTGAATTTACCTGAACTCAGAAACTAGTTTGATTGCAATTGAACAGCTAAATGGATAAGCTCATGCAATTCTATACTTGGACCACAATTTTAACCATGAACCCTTGTACCTACCTAACCTATTTTCATAATTTCTAACTTTCCATCTAATCTAAACCTAATTGAATTCCTAGACTGCGTCAAATACACTATGTTAAACTTAGGTTTCAATCAGTAATAGTATCATAACTGGCTAGTACAGCAAATAAAAGCAAATTGACCAGCCACCCAAGGTCCCAAATCCTGATCTAACAACATAGTTTTACGTTTTGGGTTTGGTCCTTTTATCTCCCCTCTTGTCGAAAGTTTGCTGAAACAATAGCTATCAATATCTAACTAATTGAATTTTCTTTCGTTTTTCCCTAATAAACAATACAATCATGTTATAAATCAAAGAAAACTCTGAAGTTGATAAATGATGATAAGTGTGCTCAAAGTATCGATGTACAACAAATAATTCTTTTTTTCAGAAAATATGATCTGGTAAGATTTACTATAAATAACTTCTTACAGAATTAATATAATGATTTGATATAATCCACAAAGACAATCAAACACATCACCATAACATTAATAGTAACTTATTTTGTTACCTTTAGTTGGTACTTCTTCAAAAATTCTTCAGTACAATCAGGACCCCACAACAAGCCAATGCCTCTTTCTTTATTTGGAGCAAGACCTGGAGTTTTTGATGGATCAGACCACAAAACATCGCCAGGAATCAAATTTGAACCTTCCCAAGGAGGATCAAGAACTGATCGTCGAGCCTTAGATAATTCTTCCAATGAACCAAGAGATAGAGTTTTGCTATCATGATTAACATTAATCTTACGGTTCTTCTTTCCTTTAAACCTCTTAGATGGCATCACAGTTACACTGCGGAAAAGTCCTCCATGAGCTGTGTATACACACCCTGCTATAATAGAAGCCAAAGGAAGACCTTCAAAGCACCCCAAACATTTCCGGTACACATGCTTACCTTTATCACCATATTTTACCATTACTTCTTTCTCAAAACCATAAACTGAGGTACAGTATTTTGATTCATGATTCCCTCGTAGCAGATATATGTTATGTGGCATGAATACCTAACACAAAAGTTATAGTGCCATTAATATCATAAAAGTATAGAGAGGAATTACCCCATCCCACAATTATCATAACAGAATAACCCTATTTCAAGTAGTTAAAAACAAAAGTATTATCTCACAAGATGAAGTTAGCAATATCAGTTCAACAGATTACAGTAAACAATTAAGACCATCAAAACAATAGAATATTAGCATATATCTGTCTAAACTATAAAACAAAGTGTAAGGCATAATTTACATCAACTTAAACGCTGAACATTAATCATTTGAAATGTTATGTTGACACCACAAAAAGCGTTTGAACTGAATCACACCAGGCTGTTCATGGAAAGCGGTAAAAACAAAAAAAAGCACAATCCAAAAGTAAAACTTCAAATTCGAGAATATTATTGAAAAGTTTTTAAAAACTTCCAAACTATTCATTCATAGAGAATAGGACTGAAACTTCCACGCATTGTTAGTGGTCACATACTACTACGTGTAATTGAATGACAGCTTACAAAATCTTTACACTAATAGTTAGTCTAAATAAAATTTAATAAAACAAATCTTCTATTTCAGCAAAATAAGATTAGGAGTATCAACATTTGTTTGGCGAAAGTATACTCAGCCCAAGAGTCAAAGACTAATCCCTCAAAGTATTAACAAAAATCATCTATATCTACAAACTGGAAAACAAACTACAGTCATTTGATCATCTGAATTGATAGGGTACATTAGCAGCATAAACTCACTCCAGCATGCACGAAATGGTGTTACACTAAATAAATCAGGTGAGAACAAAAGATCTCTTCTGCCAAACAGATTTACCTTCCAAGCCAACAACAGCAAGAAGGTTTCGAGGCCCCATGCTCCTCGATCCACGTAATCCCCGTTGAAGACAAAAATTCGATCTCTGGAGGGGAAGCCGGCATCTCGCAGAAGGAAGAGAAGATCATGGAGTTGTCCATGAACGTCACCCACGACTGCGACCGAGGCGGCGGAGGGAGAGTTATCGTCCGAGCTAGGACGGAAGGGGTCTATGGTAACGCAATTAGGTTCCTTGTGGAGCATCTTAGAGGCTACGAGGATGAGCGAGTCGAAGACATTGACGGGCAGAACTGAAGGGAACTCCGACGGAGGGAGGTTCCGAGAACACCAATCGAAGCACAGCATCAGGTTCTCTACCCAATCCATGCTGAGATTTCCGTCTTCTGGCCACCATATTGGTAGTCGCAGTTCTGGCGGAGGCGTGGAACTGGACGGTTGCGGAGCAGACGGCGACGGTGGCTGTAGGGTTTCCTCTAAAATGGGAACGACGCCGTTTGTGGTTGCGGGATCAGGGGAATCAGGTGGTGGTGCTGCTGCTGAATCAGCTTGCAGGGTCATGGTAGATGAACAGATTTGCAGAAATATTTTAAACCCAGCCTTCACTTGTATATAAATATGCACCTTATTTTAGGAGTAAAAAAAAAAATTTTATACATTTTAATCTATCATTTTACTCAGCACTTTCCCTTTTTAATTATATTATCTATACTCATTATATATATTATATATATGTATGTATCATGTGATTATACAGACAAAGTTAAACCATATTAATTATTCTCCATTATTCACCATCTCCTTCCTTGATGATACAGGTGACAGAGTAAGTAGTGGATTTGTCATTTTTCTAAATAAATATGTAAAGAGGTCTCCATTGATTGATTTTCTCTCTCTATAAACATATGCAATAAAGGATTGAATTTATATATAAGTATAATTTTTTACTAATTATTATATTTTTTAAATAATTTTAAATTTGATAACATTTTAGAAAAATATTATATAATGTTAATCTAAATTGTTTCATTCTTTATTTATCAGTAAGCTTATGAAAATCATTTAAGGTTTCAAAGAGTTACTTTCTTGTTGAAGAAGATGAAAGGTGATACAATATATTTGTCCATCCATTATCATTGAAAAATGTTTTAGATACTAGTGTTAGAAAATAAGTTCATTAAACTTTGTAATGATCCATTTACATCACTTAAAACTATTTTCATGCTTCAGATCTTATATTCAGACATTTATAGTTTCAGAAACTAAGCTTATCTAGAAGTTATTTCCTTAAGAGGTGTAAAAATGGTTACTCAAAAAAGCTAAACAAGAATCAGATTAAAAAATAAAACATTTTAAATCATTAATGTTTGGACTGTGTCGGACATTCTAAACACTAGAGAAATGAGTCAATCATAGCAATGATATGTCCCAGAGGAACTTCTCGATACAATCTAGGATAGAAAAATATAAAATAATAATAATAAATTAAAACTGGTTTTAATATAAATCAAAAATAAAAATGAAAATAAATTATAAATGAAATAACTTCTACAACTTAAGTTATATATAAGCTAATTTTAATTTATGAAAAATTCAATTTCATTATTGTTTTTTTATATATTTCATTCTTATAATTCTTTTTGCAAAGTTTTGTTCATTATTAATCAAAAGTATTTAAATTGATAAAAGAAAAAATGAATTATTTATAATTTCCATTTTTGTTTTTTCTTTTTAACTTTAAAAACTTTGTATGTCAGATATACTTAATACAAACACCATAATTTGTTAATAATTATATTCTAGGAGGAAACTAACACGATAATCAAAGTTTTTTTTTTAGAAAATTGAGTTATTTGTTAAAGTAATATTTGTTTAAAAATAAAATTTAATAATCTCTTTCTACAAAATGAGATATTATGAAAAACAACAACATTTTAACCACAAAAAATAATATAGGAGCATATCAAACTAAAGAAAAGAAAAATAAAACATACAATTAAATTAAATCATAAAAGCCTAAAAAAATAAATAAAAAACAAACCATATCTTATTTATCTCCATGACAATCTTCCCGTTGATATTTTTATCGTGGTTTGTTGTCCATTTCACAAAATAAAAATGAAAGGTAAAGAATTGTTATGTTGAAGAGAGAGGGAGAAGAGAGAAAGAAGAACAAAAATGAAAGGCAAAGAATTGTTAGGTTGAGGAGGAAAGAAGAAAGAAGAATTTACAAAGTTTCATAATATTGATTTTGTGTTAGAAAGAAAAAAAATAATATCTCTTGAATTGAAGGTAAGAGAAAGATATATTAACTTGTTGGGCTCCAATTGTATGTTGCAAAGTTGTGAAAATAAATTTGACAGTTAAAAAAGCAAAATTCTATTGTTGAAGTTAAATTCATACAATATAAAAGGATGTTTATGGTAAAAAAAAAATCTACATCTTTCCCATTTTCTATTTTTTTATTTTTTAAACTTGATCATATTTTTTTATTGTGTTGTTAATCTTAATCAATTTAATTTCCATGATTATTATACTTTATTGTAGAAGCAATTATCTCCTTCTAAAAAATCTTGAAATTTTTCAAAATTTATTTTCATCATTTGTTTTGAATTCTAATAAGTTATATTGGCTTTAAACAACCTCAAACTATCTTATCTATAGTTATTCTTAATATTTGTTTACTATTGAGACTCATAGTATCCAATTTGATGGAAGCATTAAAAAGCTATCTCAGAAAGGATATAATACTAATTGATCATGGTTGTATCTCAATATTTAATTATTATAATTTATCAATTATTAATTTAATATTGGGAGAAGATTAAAGAAGTACACAATCCCAACAACGAGCTTGTCATGTTCATAAAAAGGACTTTGAGTCAATTAAAATCTTGATGAAATAAAATTTATCCTATAATTCAACAGTTTAATGTATAATATAAAAAAGCAAGCAATCAAAAAGGAACAAGCAATTGTGATGTTATTGTCATTCACATATAGGATTTTAAGTTAAAGATTCAAAAGGGAACATTTTTAAATTTAAAGATGATTCGCTAAGAGATGAACCAAATTGACACTCAACATTTTTTTTATGTTTCTTCAAAAGGAATCAATGTTTCTTCTTTATTTATATATATATATATATATATATATATATATATATATATATATATATATATATATTCATCATTTTTTAACACAGAGACATATCCATTATATTTACGAAGCTAACACATTAACATATGTTTAACGAGGATACCAAATTATCACAAGTAATGAATAAATAAAAAACTAAGTATTGTTTTCACATAGACTTGGCTCAAGGAAATAAATTATAGATTTTTAGGATTTGCAAATAAGGAAAAAGATAGACTTAAATAAAAATAATAATAAAAAAAAAGACAATTCAAATATAAAGAAATGTTGGAGGTTAACTTTATTGACCTTTTCTACATAACTTATTCTAATATTTATCCAACAATTTTAATTACTCAATTAATTCAATAATTCATGAATTTGATTTAACCTTAATTTCTTAATAGATAAATCTTAGATTGCTTAAAAAAATATTTTAATTTTTTAATATTGTCAAACAACCAACATTAAGGTTAGAGACTTAAATCTTAATTGATAGGTCTTACCTTATCTTTAAGATAAGTAGTACCAAATCAAACCACGAATATAGAGAACTGGAAAAGACTCTTCATGGAAGGAAAATGAAATTAAAGTTTAAAATATAATAAAACTTATATTTCCAATTTTAATTTTTCAATTGATCATTTATTATGATAAATATGTCACATATTACTTTTATTTATCACATTACTTTTATTTATCTAGGAATCCAATAACCATTATATATAGAAAATATTCTTTAAAAAGTTTTCCAGCCCCCAACTCGCCAATATTTACTATAAATTTTACCAATAGCATCCACTAAATAATTTCAGTGTAACATATAAAAAAATTATATGTAATTTTCTTATGTAATTTTAAATTTGAGTACATATCAAAATCTGTATGTACAACATTTTTCTTATAATATGATCACAATTGGTGAAAGAATCGACTCTCCCTCCCCCCAGTATATTTCAAGACAGAATATCATTGCAGTTAAGAATGAACCGTAATTAAAAATAACGCAGTGACATTTTTAAAATTAAGTACAATTATACTAGCGCGGTTGACGTGAGAACCGTGATGATAAGACACAAATAATTTAATATTGAAAACTGTGTTGGAGATACCAACGCGGTTCTGGAAACAACCGCGTTGGTATCTGCAAAACAATTTTTAAATTATTTTGCAGGAGGATACGACACGGTTGTTAGTGGGAACCGCGTTTGTATCTCCTTTTCTTAGGGCTCCAACTCTTCCCCCCTTGCGTGCCCTCTATTTCACTCTTCCCCTTTGCCATTACCTTTTCTTCTTCTTCTTCCTCCCTCGCAGTGCCATTCGCAGTGCCCTTCGCAACAACCTCTCTCTCGTCTCTCTTTCTTTGACATTTGAACTTCTCTTTCCGCGGTTTTGCTTCCGCGACTACCACCACCACGTCGAGGTGCTTCCGCGGCCAGCCCCACCCCCACCCAGACCCCACCACCATCTCTCTCTCTCTTTGACATTTTCTTCTTCTACCGCCGCGACGCACGAGTTTGACGTTGGAGAGCTCCGGCCAGGGGGAGAGGAGGAGGAGGTGGAGCATAGTGAGGTCGCGTGCTTTTCCGTAAGCTATTTCCGGTGAGATAATTCAAATTCCAAGGTATTTCTATTTTTAATATTTTATTCATTTTATTTTATGATATGATAATGTACTGAAGAATTTTTGCTAGAGAGAGAGTTTATTCATGATATCAACGGATATTGTAACCCTCCGAAGCAACATTTCGTTCTCCCCATTGAAGTTTTTGAGAAAATCTCAATTTGGAAAAGCGGCACCAACAACATGGCAGTGCAATATTGCCGATACTCCTTCACCCACTTTATCATTTTCTCCCTTTTAAAAAAATTATTAGTAATTTGTTAGTAGCTTTAGAATAATAATATTTGAATATGTATTATTAAGCATTAGAAAGAAAGTGCTAGTATTGAAAATAAATAGTTGTATTTTTTATTAGTGTTTGTTAAGTTTGTGCATTTGTGTTTGGAGCAGGACAAAGTGCATAAGAGAAGGGGAAGTGGAAATCCAGTTTACAATTAATGATTTTGAAATCTTCCTTTTGTTACGGATTAGTAATGTGAGTGAGAAGGTGGGAAGCCAGTCACCTTTGGATACTGATTAGTAATGTGGGTGGGAAGGTGGAAAGCCAACCACTGATTAGTAATGTAGGTGGAAAGGTGTAAAGTCAGCCAAGGACACTGCCCCTCTTATTGAAAAAAGAGAAAAGAAATATCACTGTTATTGTTAATAAAGAACCTCAGTGGTATGTCTCATCTTTTATTGCGGTTATTTAATTATACTAATATTTTAATACTTTTTTTCGGATAAATTTATTACGGTTTTATAACAACATTTATAAAGTTTTATAGAACCGTGATTACTGTCGTGAAAAAAATTCTTACAAGAACATGGAAATTGGGATGAAAACATGTACTTAAATAGTTGCAGGATTTGAGTTAAATAGTTGGAGGATTTGAGTCACAATGTAGCATTAGGTATTATTGATCTGCTTCGCTAGGTGGGGCATTCTTTAATTACTTTTTGTTATCTTATAATCATGGTATTGATAACGATGAGTTAACTCATGCTTTATTTTATATTTATATTAATAAAATAGGACTCAAAATCGGATCACTCAATTAAAAGACAAAAGTTATAACTTGTGCCAAGCCAACTAATGGTGATCATTACTTGCAAATTTTGTAACACTTTTTATAGTATTTTACAAAATATTTAATTTATAATATCTACAATTTGTTCTAGTTACTAAATATTAGTGTGCCTTTTCTTATTTTGTTATGTTTAATTTTTTAAATTGATTCTATGAATCTTTAATTAACCTTCATTCCAAAAATGATACATATATATTCCATTAATTGGTACACTTATACATTGAACCCGTGAGTGTAAGTTTGGATATCCATGTCACGAGTGGCGGGGCTTAGCATTGTACTAGAGTTTTCTAAACTTTATATATAAAGAAATTTTGACACTCCAAAATATTTTTTTGAATATCCACCACCTTGAATGCCAAACATGGATTTGCATGTTTCTCAGTGTATTAAACAGAGAAGCAATAAAAGTGATGGATAGAAGAAGAAAAAAAACCTTGGGAGCATTTTTAGTGATAATTTTAACAAAAAAATCTTAATAAGATCTATTATTTAGAAGAGTTTGTATCAAAGGAAAGATAATATATTTACTATGGAGAATACATTTTTCTACACGAACTTTCAAAATCCGTAAAAAATGATAGAAACGGTTTGTATTTTAATTTCTCTCTTACTAAAAAAAATTAACAGTAAAATTTATAAAAAGTTGTTCAAAATTTAAATCACTAAAGTAAAAATAAAAAGAAAAATCAAGAAACCTTATATATTCTTCGTGGCAAGAAAAGGTCTACCAAAAAGTAATACCATATCTCAAATCTTGCATTTAAAATGCTCTTAGAAGATAATAGACATGAAAAAGTAGGCAATTGTTTCGTGTAGCCATGTAAAGGATATAAGTGTTCCTATGGTTAATATAAAAAGGATTTGGGTTTTGGTCGACCCGTTGGTGTGTCGGATATGTTATTCTCGTCGAAACAACGTTGTTTGCAATGGCAGTTGTTTCCCCGTTTCATTTGTTCAAATGTAAAATTGAATTTGTTTGATTTAGAATTGATTTGAATCAGCGAAGTATTCGATATTGTTGGACTATTCACGAGCACTCATGGAGGGTGGTATGCGACAGTGTGATGTGCAGGTTCAGGTGTTAGGAGGTTTTGTTTTGGTTTTCGGTAAGGAGATTCTAGAACATTTCCGGAATAGTCATTTCTTAATACAAAACTGATTTTCGAAATTCTTAATTAGGAATACAACAATTACGTTTTGAAAAGTTATTTTCAGAATTGGAAAATTAAGCTTTCGAAACACAACACACCCTCCCAATCGATTTTGGAAAGACTTTTCTGAAACGGAAATCTAATCTTCCGAAAACCCTTTTTGGTAACCCAATAAAAATGACAAGGGCAGAATTAAAATTTTCAAACATTGATGCGGTATAAGAAGCAATTGATGAAGTGCAGTAAGCAATATCAAATTTTTGGAAAGAAAAATAAACCTTTTGGGCGGACTCTAACTTCGATTGAACACAGATCCAAAAATACTAAAATATCCTATCATTAATTTTTGGAAAATATTTTTTGAAAAATTTTTAGAAAATATTTTCTAATAAAAAATTTATATTTTGGAAAATAATTTTTAAAATATATTTCAGAAAATATTTTCTAAAATATAAATTTTATATTTCAGAAATTATTTTTCAAAAATACATTTTAAAATATTTTTTCCGAAATATAAATTTTATATCTTGAAAAAGATATTTCGAAATGTATATTCAGAAAGTATTTTTTGGAATATATTTTTATTGAAAGGGTGATTCTAGAATTTTTTAAATATGATAGGGTGCATGTTAAAAGTGATGATGGGGTGCAGAAAGTTTTTGCCTCACATGAACTAGGTTGCAATTCTTTTGGGGCTGCTATCATGACCCAATCCTCTAAAACAAATTATGTAAGCCCAAATGCAGGTGTTAACCCAATTTGATAATTGGAGCATTCATTAGCCGAAACAATTTCATAAAACCATCTCACTTCACCGTGTGTGTGTGTGTTTTTTTTTGTGAGGAATTGATTCTAGTTTGTTGATTGAGATTCATATTCAGTTTTTCAATTCACTATTTTCAAGTTTCAATTGATTGAATCTTTCTTTAAAGAATCTTAACATCTTACAGTTTAGATTTTTTAACTGATTGAAGTGCTTGACTGTGTGCGTGTTATTTTTCTGTTCAATTAAGTGTTTTTCCTGAAGATTCAATTGGATGATTATGTGAAATTGTATTTTATAAAAATTTAATTGACCATTTTTGTTTTTTCAATTGATTGAATATGTTCTGTATTGTGTTGCAAGTTCATTTTAATCGATTGATTTTGTGTTTCAATTAATTGATTTTGTGTTGTAATTCAAAACTCTCAAAATTAATTTTTATAAAGGACTTATATTCTTTCTATTATTTCTTTTCACTATTTTTTAAAAATCTTTGTAAGTTCAATTCACCTCTCTTCATGAACTCAACCTAAAACTCTTTTCAATTAGTATCATCTATCTTGACTAGTCATTGTCGATTGCCAATATTATTATTATCAGTATCATTATCCATGTTGATATGCAGTGTAATGAAAAACAATATTGTAAGAACAGTTGTCTCTAGAATGGGGGTTGAATGGAACTTGAACTCAATTCATTGTAAACAAAAAAACCACCCATCAAGATCATCCAAGGCAAGAATATATAAGCACAGATGAAACAATTTTATACTGTTTACCCTAATCTCTTGGATTACGTCCAGTTCTCCCTTAAACAAACTGTTCAAGCGGTTCCACTATTCATTAAACAGTTATAACAAGTACACAAACCCCCTCTAGGTTACAACGAGTACAAAAACCCCTCAAGGTTACAACGAGTACACAAACCTCTCTAGGTTATCCGAGTACACAAACCTCTCTAGCTTGTACCAGTCTCAATCTCCCTCTGAGATCAAGACCACTCAAGATTGAAAGAAACACTCTCAAAAGAGAGAACAATGAAAGCTCATATCAAGAAGTAGACTTTAAGCCTAACTCAACCTTACAAAACCGGCTTGTAAGGTGAGACTTGCACCCACTTTATAAACTATTGAAAAGCCTTATCTCTAGTCGACGTGGGATCTCTAACACCCCCCCTCACGTCGAGACTCCTCAACTCGAGCGTGAAACTTATATGTAAGGGTGGGCCAATAGCAGTCCGATAGTGGATGACTCGATAGGCCCAACAACCTTGCTAGGATAGGCTCTGATACCATATTATGAAAATAAAAAGATGAACAAAAATATAAACAAAGGATATGAGAATGAAAATATTCTGTTTTTTTATGTGTTGATAAAAAAAAAGCTGAATATATACAAATAATGTACCCAGTCTAGATATAACTAAAGAAAGAAAATAAAAAAATATTACAACCTGATACTATCATAAAACAAAATAAATAGAATTGATCATAATTTGATTCTTGTCATAAAGACAAAATCAAATAATTAATATTTCTTTCCTTTTAACAATTTGATCTTGTCATAAAGACAAAATCATAGAATTGATATTAGTTTCCTTTTATAAGTGTTGTATCCATATCTTCTGAAATGGCCCCGCAAGTTGGGGAACAAATATTAATGAGACCCAACTTGGAACAAATATTCTTGAAAGATTGAGGACCTAAGGCTTTTGTATAAATGTTTGCTAGTTGCTCTATGGTGAAAATGGGAAGCAAATGGATGAGATCTATTAGCACCAGGAGTTGCTGTATTGATTTGATGAAGCCAAACCAACCACAACTAAAGTTGCTGAGTTAATTTGGAGCAGCCAGCCATGTTGACCAAGTCAAGACCAAGTGCTGTCAAGTGAAGATGCATGGAGTTTGCATGGAGTTTGGTGTTTTAGGTTTAGGCTTTAGGTGGTGTTGGTGTGTCTAGATTGAGGTTAAATCTGTGATGATGAATGTGCTGATCATTGATAAGCTCTACTGAGAAAATTGGCTTTAGCAAGGTTTTAAAAATCATTAAAAACAGATTTCAGATTTTGATAAACCGTTTTAACTGTCTTTTAAAATTTAGTCGACTGAATGTCAAATCAATCGACTAAAGTTTGACAGCTGTCACTACAGTTGTTTATAAATAGCTGGTGCGTTTTTCAAAAGAGAATAACACAGAGAATTTTCATACATACTACACTGATTTGATTTGAGAGAAAACGCTATCACCTTTTTGAGATCAAGATCATTTTGAAGTTTTCAAAAAATTCATCAAGAACTGGTTTTCTTCAATCTGCTGGAGCTTTGGAAACTGACTGCACACTTCTACATCATTGATCTGACCTTAGCCTAAGCACTCTATACCTGTTTCTTCTCACATTTCTAATCTGTTGTATAGAGTTGCTTGAGTTAGTTGATTTCTGTGTTAATCCTTCATCTGTATTGAAACTGCTACTGTGTTCTTGAATTAATGGGGTATAATTCGTGGTACAGTGAGACTGTATTGGTGGTTCGCCTACTGCGGGGTGTAGTGTGAGGCGTTTCTTGGTTATACAGTGGGTTTTGTATAACTGTGACTTGCTGTTGGTGTCAGCAAGGGTGTTTTTGAAACACACAGTGGGTTTCTGTGTGGTTTCTTGGTCTGCTGTGGGTTCAGCAGTGGTCTACTGCGGCGGGCAGTGAGACGTTTCTGGGTTATACAGTGGTTTTTGTATAACTGTGACTTGCTGTGGGTTTCAGCAAGGGAGTTCTTGTAACGCACAGTGGAATCTGTGTGGTTTCTTGGTCTGTTGTAGGTTCAGCAGTGGTTGCTGCGAGTGCAGTGTATTCTTGTCGTGGGCAAGTGTTGTAAACTTGATCAGTTGATCATTTTTAGTGAAATCCTTACTGTGTGTGAGGGACTGGACGTAGCCCGGTTGGTGGGTGAACCAGTATAAAAACCTTTGTGTTCTTGAATCTTCTTTCTCCTTCTTGATCACTGATTTAATTGACTGGTTCACTGTATAAACTGTTTTCAGAATCTATAACTAAACTATAATTGATTTAAGACTTAAACATCTTTAAATAATTGTTTCTTTTATAAAAAGAATTCTTATTTTGTTTGGTTCATTATAATTCGAACTGTTAATTGAATCGAAGTTGATCAGTTTATTCTGTGTAGTTAACTTTTGTCTGTTTCTGTATAGTAAACTAAATCGCTTTCGTACTTACTTTTGGATTCTGATAAAACTGTTTAGTTTGCTGCATTGTACTGTGACTTGATTGTATTCTGTTTACTGATTTATTCTACTGCTCTGCTCAGTAAAGTCAATAAAGATCCAGTTTATCAAGCTGATGTGAATTTTCTTAAAAGGTCAAATAGTTTTGAAAAAGATTTTGAAATCCAATTCACCCCCCCTATTGTATGTCAGCCAACACAGTTTCTTACAAGATCCTTTTTCAATTTTTCTCTAATAATAATATTCTGTTAATGGATTTAACCATTTAAAGCACACACGCACACGCGCACACTAATGAAAACGTTGATGTGTGCAGTTGTTTCAATCCAATTAAGCCATGGAAAATGGAGGAAACAACGAATGTAACAATGTAGTACAGTATGGACTAAAATGGAGTGATTCAAAGTAACGAAAACTTCATGCAAATGGAAGTAATGACATGTTGTGGTTGAGTGAAAGTGGTGAAACAAGGTGATTGGAAGAGGTAAGGCCAACTTCCAACAGAATCCCTAAGTTAGTCTTTTAAGAGAAACTAACAAAGATGTAGTTCAAGAACCAGATGTGCTGGAAAATTTCAACAGCAAAACACTAGTTCAAATCAAGCTTGTTTTACACTTTGCCCAGACCTCTATATTAATAGAAGGAAGGAGAGGAAGAAGCTTGTAGGGAAAACTCTCTAAACCTGGCTTCTATGACAAGCTTCTATGACAAGCTTCTAACCATAACTTTTATGATAAGTTTCTCAAACCTAGATTGCACTCTAAGACTCTCACAAGGTGATGACAAGTGTCACAAGGAGAGAGCTTCACCCATATCCTATCTTGGACTCATTGATCAAGCCCAACATTATTTATGGGCCTCAAGGCCCAACACTTACACAACATGGCCCAAAAATACAAAGCCCAAATACAAGACCCAAATTATTCTAAACAATTTATACAATTTAGAGAACTTTCCCTTGATGCTCTATTTTCTCCAAAGTGATCTCTCCAGGTTTGCATTTGGGCCCGAGCAACTAGTTGAAAGCCTAAATAGGCTCAAATGGGCCCAATCTTCTAAAAAGCTCTTGATTTATCTTATTGTACTTTGTCCTCTTTATTCTTTGACTAAGGTGATTGGAACATATTCCATCACACGCTCTCACACACACACACTCACACATACACACATGCGTGTGCACACACAGTGATGTGTGAAATGCATTGTTAGTTGGATTGATGTGAAGTTCTATATATGATACTTGTTTGGGAAATACAATGTTTATTGAATTAACTCACACTAAGTTGAATTTAGAGTTTGAGGTAACTATTTTTAGTAAGAGTATTGTGTAGAATTGGTGTTTTTGACAAGTACAAAATAATATAATTGGTAAAATGATATTTGTAATACATACCCAAAAACAATACTTTGTGAATGTGGACGTATATAGCTCTAGCAGGGACTACCACTTAAACAAAGCTCAATGGTGATTAATCATTGCATACACCTCTTAAATGTATCTCAAGTGCTAACATGGAAGCTCAATCCATGGCTTAAAACTTGAGTGAGAGAGATGTTGAGGTAGTTCTCTGTTCTCTAAGTCACTCAACCTTCAAGTGAAAAAATGGATGCTTAAACGTTGGTTTGGTAGTGGTGCATGGTGTTTTTGAAACATGATGGATTGGTAAAGAGAGCATGCTCAAGGGAGGGCCAGACTATATCAATTTTCTCTTTTTTATAGCTCTATAGTTAGTGTTGCTCAAGTGTTGTAAGCTCTCGCTCAATTTCTCTATTAAAGGAAGCAAAGTGAGATAAGTTCACTCAAGCAAAATGTGCATAAGATGTTGTTGTATTTAACTAGTGAGACACACATGTGATTTTATATATGTGTATGCTTATATATGTAATGTGATGATGATAATGATATGCATGCCATTTGATATTATATTTATTAATGCATATTGTAGGTAGATATCTGTATTACATTGTTGTCTAACGTAACTTGTATATGTTGATACATAGTGTGGTATGACCTTTACAGGTATATGATAAAGAAATATTTTGGATGATATCGTGATTCAAGAAATATTATGTAGATTAATGACTTATTTATGATCTATGTAATGTAGATTAAGACATAAGATGGTAATAAACTAAAGGACAATAATGTAGGTGTCACAAAGTTGTCATTGAACTACATATATTTATTTGATTAAAAAAAAATTAAAAGAACAATTATACAATAAATTAGCTTAAATTCACGTTAAGCCTGGAGGATAAGACTCAACATATAAGTATTAAACTTTAAATAGCGAATTTGATATTGTTGACCTTTTTCGGCAAGTGTACCAAGTCAAAAGTAATATACATTTATAAAATAAGAATGTCGATCCCACAGAGAACAATTTTGCTATTAAATCTCAAATTCACGACTCACTAAGCAAATAAAAGTTTCAAGATGATTTGATTATAATTTGAATTAACAAGCAATAAAGACAATTAAAGAATAAATAACAATTATAAAAAGGAGTTTGTATGATCTTAAAGGACTCTGGGATTGAACTTCATCTATCTCCCTCATTCATATTTTGGATTTGATAATAAAGTACAATATTAGTAACTACTCACTATTGATGCACATATAATAATCATTCACATCGATTCCTTTGATATGAAATTCATAAGGTAATTTCCTAACACCGATCCCTCAACTATCTAGTAAATTACCCAGCATTAAGAACAGATGTTATAGTAATCAATACACTGAAACCTATCCCTAGTATTCCAATATATTGAGTATTTTCATCTAAGTCAGAAACTCAAAAGTACTTCTCACTTAAATTCAAGAATCAAAATCAAGACTCTATTGATAAGATAAAATCTAGCATTAAGTGCAAGATGAAAATACCAATGGAGTAGAAACTGAATATTATATTTAAAATCACCAAAATACAAATGAGTTCAAAAGATTACATTCAATCCCAAAGATGAAGATTTAGCTACTC
>Ga0099824_1004134_pt1 | contig 21005 bp, 11 predicted proteins | sample SiratrowhiteBW_FD_76837 | JGI IMG/M metagenome (GOLD analysis project Ga0099824, IMG submission 76837) | Root nodule microbial communities of legume samples collected from California, USA - Siratro white BW | ecosystem: Host-associated > Plants > Roots > Nodule | place: USA: California... | reverse complement strand
CATCATATCATAAAAAAATTTAGCCCTTACTCAAAATTTCTATTTTTTTTTCTTTTTTTTAATCTTTTTGTTTTCACTGTATGTGTTTGTATTTATATATATATATATATATATATTTTTTTTTTTTTTTACACTGTGGTTTGTATGAGCTTGAAAGGTATGAATCAAAGGAATAGTAGGTGGGGAAATAGTATGCCATGAGTTTTTCTTTGTGTGTGAGAAAGAATAGAGGCTGTTTGTGCAAGTAAAATGTGGTATTTTGGGTGGTTGTGTTTGTTTTGATTTTACCTTTGATGATTTTGTGGGTTATGATTGGTTTTGTTTTAGTCTTTGGTTTGTGGGAATACCTTGATTTGAAAAAAAAAGGGGGGGTTCCTTGGCTAAGTAGTGGTTGCTTCACATTTGCTTATATATGTAAAAAAAAAAATGATGTAACAGACTCTGGTTTCATTTTGTACTCCTTTGTGCATTTCTTTGTTACCTTAATATTTTAATGTTGGTTTTTAAGTCCACATTTCTTTGTGCATTCCATTTTTCTAAAATCATGTCAAATACAAGTATACACTTTTACAATGACATGTCAACACAGATGGATTGTGTTTACAATGTTAAAAGCTATAAATTGAATATTTTTTTTCTGAATGATATGAGTTAGTTTTTGTGTGTTCTTAGTTTACTTTTTGTGTGTCATATTTTAGGTATGCTAATCTAGGTTGTGCCCTTGGAAAGTGATGGACTACTAAAACTTATATGTTTTCTATTACACACATAGCTTTGGACATCTAATGGCATCATCGGATGAAGAGGGTGAAATTATCCCGGATCTTGTGAATGGTTATTGGTTTGAAAATGCTAAGGAGGATTTTGTGTCACTTTCTAGTTTGACATTGTTGTTTAGCATTAGTGAGATGGAATGTGACTTGGGAGAAAAAGTATTTTTGCGTGGCACCACTGATGATGGCCTGCAGAAAATTTACAAACAGATCATAGGATGGAGGTTTGAACTTCCCTATGAGCAGCCTGAGATTTCGGTGCTTTCAAAGGACAAAAATTGGATAACACTCCAAAGACCAAGGAAGTGTTTTGAAAGTATAATTAGGACAATCTTGGTCACTATATATTGTTTACATTTTCTGAGATGGAATCCAGAGGCATCTCAAATATCTATTTGGGACAAAATGAAGAAGACCTTTAGGTGTGAATTTTCTCTTGTCCTTTGTACATTTTTGATCTGTCATGTTCCATTCAATTCGTTAATTCTATGTATGTTGTGCAGCACATTTGATATCATACCATCCGAGAATGATATTCTAAGTCATCTGAGTTTGATGAGAGAAGCTGTTAAAAGGGACAAAGATTTAACAAAATCAAAGGTATGAAGTCCTGCATTATTTTTATAAGAATTGGAATACATTATAAGGAATACATTATTCCATATGCATGCACTAGATGTCTGTATATGAATGATTTACCATCTAATTCCTTTATCTTCTAAACTACTGTGTTGAATTACATCTTATACTACTCATTGAGCTATGTGTCCACTTTGAATACGAAATACATTATTCTATGTTTAGCCTGCACCTTGTATATTGAATTCCTTTGTAAAAGATTTTATCACAAATATTTATTTATTTCAATGGACAGTACCTGCATGATTTACTGGAAAAGGGATCTTCACATGAAGGCTTCCATGAGTACCATGTAAATTTGACCTTTTTCTTTTAGTTTTATCTGTATTTGATCTTTGAAGTTCTTTCTTGTTCAATGTTAAGTTGGTTAATTAGCAGGATGCTCTTCCTACAATGAAACCAAAGTTTATTGTGGACTCAGAGGATGAGGAAAATGTTCAATCTGATGGCAAACTCAATCCCAATGGAGAGCAAAATATTGGATATGATACTGTTTGTTCAATATGTGATAATGGTGGAGAAATACTTCCGTATGTCTTTATCATATAACCATAAAATAAACTTACTTATAATTAATTAAACCTTTTTAAATTTTTACTTACATATTATATTTCTTCTGTTTTAATATCAGTTGTGAAGGAACTTGTTTGAGATCCTTCCATGCAACCAAAGAGGCTGGTATAGATGCATTTTGTGAATCCCTTGGCTACACCAGTTCTCAAGTTAAGGTAACTACAGTGTTTCTCATCCTCTGTTACTATGTTTGAACAGTAAGAAAAAAGAAAAGAGTAATATTTTATTCTTATTTGGAAGTATTATTTTTTTAACGAAAAAAACAAGGAGGGAAGGAGAATAAAGGGGAGATAATTCTCCTTACTCTTCTATAAGAGAGTAAATTCTAATACTCTCCAATATGGGACAGAATTGAGTATAAATAAATTATTCTCTGGAAATAATTACCAAACTAATGAGAGTGAGTTTATTAGCATATTCAATTCAAACAATGTGATGATGAATATCTTTCTTTTTCTTACCTTTTCCTCACTTTTCACTTCCCTCCCATCTCCTTCCCTTTTCATAATGAACTCCTTAACTCAATGTCAGCATTATTTTTGAATAAAACTGCAACTGTTGTTTGATAGAACCAAATCATAACATTGCAGGACTTTCCAAAATTTTACTGTCAAAATTGTAAATATAAGCAGCACCAGTGCTTTGCATGTGGCAAACTGGGTTCATCTGATGTATCATCTAAAGCAGAGGTATGATTCAGATGCATTTTAGCTTTTGTATACATTGTATCTTGTCTTTCTCTACCTCAGGTAACATTTCATTCTAATAACATCCAGTGATGGATGTCATTAGTTTTTCTTTCCATAGGTTTTCTTTTTCTGATTAGTTAGTGTCCAGAAAATATTCATCTTTATTTGTGCAGGACTAATAAAGTATGATATTTAGAGTTTTTAGAACATTTGTTTCATTGGTTTTCGGGCCTTTCAATATTGGAATAATGGGATGTATATTTAATATCAAATGGAGCCAAATATCAATATTTTTCATAACATTTTGGACTAACCCATTGGTACATATGAACTTCTTACAAACACCTACGTATTTAATTATTATTTCCCTTAAATCTTGCACTTGCAACATTACACTACTAGAACTTGTTCATATTATTTAAGGTTATTTTCTTCTTTTGTAGTCTTGAATGCAATTTTGTTTTAAATGCTGAAACTAATTTACTTGATTTTTGGTTTATAAAATTTGTAAAGTGCATAAAAACTATCATTGATTGTTTCTTAGGTATTTCCTTGTGTTACTGCAAATTGTGGTCACTACTACCATCCTGACTGTGTAGCAAGGCTTCTGTCCCTTGGCACTGACACTGAACAAGAGGAAATGAGAAAGAAAGTTGCCTTTGGCAAAGCATTTATCTGCCCTCTTCATACATGTTTACTATGCAAAAAGGGTGAAATTAAAAATGTTCATCATTTGCAGTTAGCAATATGTAGACGCTGTCCTAAAGCTTACCACAGAAAATGTTTACCCAAGTAGGTTTGTTTTTTTCACTTCTTTTCCTTTTAATTAATTATTTATGGATACATGTATTCATGTCAACAGTATTATTATGTTTATGTTTTATTTGTTGAAAGGAAAACACGCTATATGCTATTATTATTCCTTCTTTGTGCATGCTCATACCTGCATCTACATCTCTCATTGTTTCTGTTGCTTTCTTCAGGGAAATTTCCTTCACACTTGATTATGATAAGGGCATTGAGCAGAGGGCTTGGGATGGTTTACTTGACCATCGAATTTTGATATATTGCATGTAAGTTGTTAGTGTTTAAATGATTGGATGTTAAAAAAAGTGTTTGGATTATAGATGTATCCTTATTCTATATGATAGGAACTTGGAATTAGAAGTAGAAATAAGGAAAGCCAACCTCCTTGCTAGCCTAGTACAAGTAAGTCTCTATTGAGATTGATTTCACAAAGAAAATGCAGGAAGATAAAAGATAACCAAGGAAAATCTGCAGGCACACCCTTCTTTTTCTTCACTTGTCACTTAGACAATGTTGTCACAGTCCTTTGCAGTTCATATTTCTCACCTGTCAGTTAGTCACACTAGTCTCAATGTAGTACTCATATGAGGCCTAAAACTTGTTCTCAACCCATTCTTGCTTAGGGATCATGAGATAGATAGCAAACTTGGGACTCCTGCAAGAGACCATCTGGTATTTCCTGATATGGAAGTCAAAAGGAAGGTATTCAATTACAAATTATTTGACAAAGGAAAAGTTACTATAAATTTGGGTAAAAGTTTTGAAGATTTTCCTCCTGAGGAAACATTGGTACCAAACTGGGTTGCAAAACAAAGTGTCAGCATTCAAGATGGCAATGTTGCCAAAGATGTGGAGAAAATATACTGTAAGAAAGATATACATTTCTCTAGTGCATCAGTCAAGTTTGATAGGGATCGAAAATATTTGAAGGTAAAAAATATGCCTGTGTTGAATCACTCCTTACCAAGTCCTGCAAAAAGGTTACCTCTGAAAGTTGCTAACTTGTGTAATTCAAGATTATGTGAAGCTAAATCTCCGCAGAAAAAAATGGTCAGTGGAAGAATTGACAAAACTGGCTTTGGGAAGCCTCTAGTGAAAAATATCCGAACATCGCTTGACTTTGATAAGGCTAAAATGGAAAACAGGTACTTAATGTGCATTGTCATTTGTTAGTGTTTTTTCTTGGATTAATTAAGGAAAAAAGGTTAATTTTAAGTTCAGGTGTTTACATTTATTCGTCACTTTTTATGCAGGATCTTGTCTTTAATGAAAGAAACCATGTCTACGTTTAATGAGCAAGAATTCATTAAGAACCATCAAGCCTTCTCTACAACATCAGGTTTAACCGAAACTGAATTTTATAAGAACCTTACTCAAGGGAAAGTAGAAGATTCAGTTAAGGTTTGTCTTATTTTTTCCTCTTGAAAGCATTCAGTATTGTTGTTAAATAGAATCTGAGCATGTTAAGTTCAAATGGCCTATTAGTAATTGTTGTTCTAGTTAAAGGATCTCTGGATTTCTTGCAGGCTGTTCAAACAGCTTTGAAGAGGTTAGAAGAAGGATGTAGTATTGAAGAAGCAAAAGCTATTTGTGATCCAGGGGTCCTCCATCAGCTTTTCATTTGGCAGGTTGAAATACCTATCCGACATTCTTGTTAAAGATGTTAAATGAAAGCATTCATTTGTCTTCATCTAATCCTCTTAGTTTTCATCATGAACCAATGATCCTGAAAAATTTACATTACATCTCTGACATGCCTTCTCATGCAAGAGCAGTTTGGTCTTAAAGCATGCACACTACACGTGATTGGATTGTTAATTATTAACTTTTATGTTATAAAACATAATTTAGTTTTATATTTTTTTATAATTTGATTTCTTATAATTTTATATTACTTTATACTTCAAATATATATAACATTGAAAGTATAAATTTAATAAATACTAGCTCAACCACATTTCAAACTGTGGTTGAACCAATGAATCATGAAAGAGTACTTTCACCACTTGAATTGCCGGTGTGATTTGTTGTACCATGCACACGTTCAGAGCACATGGACTCTCGTATCTCTCCTCTTTTTCATTTCCTTAAATCAACAATATTGGTGACATTTTCTCTGCACTTGCAAGTGATGCAAATACTATTTGGTGGCAATGCAACATAGAATTCACTTATACCTGTATTGATTTGAGTTGTGTTTTATGAAAACTTCTGCTATCATGGAAAAAGTTATCTATATCTCAATGAATGTTATTTGAAGGAAACATAAAACATAGAGTCAATTTTCTGATTATTAATTCGCTTGCAGAAGCAGCTCAAGGTCTATCTTGCACCTTTTCTCCATGGCATGCGATATACTTCCTTTGGTCGCCATTTCACGAAAATAGACAAACTGAAGGAGGTAAATACATTATATTAGATTCCTTTGAAGTGTAAGTTGTCAAAAAGGAGAACATTTATGGCATTTGCTTGGCTTTTTGCTTTAGTTATGAAGGACAATTGGTTATTAATTATTATACTAGTGTGTGTATGTTTGCTTGTGTGTGTGCACATTTCATCCCATTTCTTCTCTTATGTTGGATTTTTTTATTGGTTTTCCACATTTACTCTAACCAATTTATAAGGGTTACAGATTAACCAATACTATTATGTAATATTGTATAATATTGGAAATGTCACATTGATTAGAAATATAACTGAATTATAGTATGTAAAACCTTATTTTACAAGTTAGTTTTGTGAAATTGAGTTTGATTTAAATTTTACTTTCTAAAATATAAGAATGATATTGCTCGTCTTTTTCAAAACAACTCTTGAGAGTTTCATTGTATCTAAATAGCAAGTCACTAAATTATATGCCTAAATTCTGAACTAGGCCGATTTAGTGTCAGGGATAACTAATTGTAAGTAATGATTTTGTGAATTAAATTGCTACAAAAAACTTAAAGTGACGAACTTTCTTGTGTTTTACTTTTCAATGTTCTAATTAGTAAAGCTGATGTCAGAACTCCCTAATGCAGGTTGTTAATAGGCTTCATTGGTATGTTCAAAATGGAGACACGGTATGTGGTTCAGTGGTTGTCCTTCATGCTTTTCTATTTTGGTTACACATGCCTTGACTATAACCTAGAATAGAAAATAAGATAAAAAATAGAGATTTTATTTCTTAATTGGAAATGGTAGAATGAAAAGAGAGATCTCTCCCTAGGATCTCCCTTAACAATCAATCTTTCCTTGTTTCCCTTTTTCCCTTCTCTGTTGGTACAAGACAGATTATCTACTCTTCTACACTGTACAATGTAAAGCTATGTCTATTTTCCTCTTTTTGTAGAAAAATAATTTTAACAGGGGCTCTGTATAGATCTAAAATGCAGCAAACAAAATCAAATAGTAATAACATCGAAATTTTAAAACAAATTCAATATATCCTAAAGTCTAAATAATAAGAAGGTCTTCATCTAAACATGCATTCTAAATATTTGAGACAGTTAATAAATTCCTAAAAACTAAATTGTCCATTTTCAAACTACAGATATTTAAGCTTATTTTCAACAAAGTTAATTACATCTACTACTTTAACCGCCCAAATATTCTAACTAACCTGGTATTCAAACTAATTACACTGGCTCTAACATTCCTTGTATTAATTTTTGTTTTGTTAGTGTGTTATTGATATTAATTAATTAAAGTATAGGTCATAATCTTTGAATACCTTTTTGAATGTGTTCATATTGGAGTTCACTACTTGTAATTCTCTGTCAATCCAAATGGGGGCTTTGGATTTTTAGTTATTCCAGTGTGTTTACTTGGAAATCCTTTATTTTGTAGCTTGTTCATTTTATTTGGAATGTGGCAGTAGTAAGATTAGTACAGATGATTATTCAGATTTATGCATCTTCCACTGCTCTATTTAGTTGAAATTCAGAAATACTAGGTTCTTCATTTTTGTATTGTGATGAAGAAACTTTACTAAGGTCCCCTCTTTAAGGGGGTTCATTGATGAGCATTTGTTGTGTCCTACTTTAAGTATGAGGGTTTGTTATAAACATTTGAAAAAAAAAAAAAAATAACAGGGAGGTGACAGTTTGTTGGCAATAAGTACTGTAGGATACATGAATAGATGATAGGCTCATATTTCTTGAAATTAGCCATTTGACGAGCACATTCAATAGTCAGGCTTTAGTCTATCAAGAGACACTCTGATAGTCATCCTGTGTGTTTTTGTTTGCTGAGATTTGCAATAGGTGACATCTCCTATATGTTGTTGCATACTATTACTGATGCTACGTTGTTGATCGTTATGTTATCTGAAGCATATATACTTCCTATGTCTTTAGAATAAATTATTGGAATCAAAATTTTCTAGCATTCAATTTTTATGGAACTTCTCAAGCTGATAAAATTTGAGAGATGAGAAATATTTTTAATCTTCATTCATGAATGATAGCTGCTGACAATTTCTACTGGATTTAACCTGTGTTTACTTACTTTCTCCATCCATACTTATGTGGTATCCTTGCAGGTTTTGGACTTCTGTTGTGGTTCTAATGACTTCAGTTGTCTAATGAAATCAAAGCTTGAACAGATGGGGAAGTCATGTTCATTCAAGAACTATGATTTATTCCAACCAAAGGTAAGTCTATATGTTGCTCAAATGAAGGCATTCATGGCATAGTCTTTGCTTCTGTTTTTGTTTGCCTCCTGCTTCAAATTTAAAACTGCAACTACTATTGGTTTGTTTCTTCCATTTCCCTGTTGCAAATTTGCCTTTTATTGCTAATGAAGTCCTGCTGCATGTAGAATGATTTCAACTTTGAAAAGAGAGATTGGATGAGTGTCAATGCAGAAGAATTGCCCCACGGTTCTAAACTTGTAAGAGTCTAAAGCTTTTACTTCATAAACACATGAATACTTCCATGTTTAATATCTTCATTAACATTTTCCTTTCACTGTTGATATTTTACTAGATCATAGGGCTGAATCCTCCTTTTGGGGTGAACGGTTGTCTTGCTAACAAATTTATTAACAAGGCATTGACTTTCAATCCAAAACTTCTTATACTAATTGTACCAAAAGTAACTAAAAGGTTAGTTTTTGTTTCATTTTATGCTCTTGTTTTTTTTCCATGTAATCAGAACAAAACTCATCTCTCTACTACGTTCCCAGACTTGACAAAAGGAAAGGTGGATATGATTTAATCTGGGAGAATGATGAACTGTTTTCTGGAAAGGTGAGTTAGCAAAAGTTCAGTGATTTCAATTTCAACCCCAACTTTGTTTAACCAGAAAAAGGGACATATAAACTAGCTCTCATCTTTTTGCATTTTGTTCATTCTTGCAGTCATTTTATCTACCTGGTTCTGTTGATGTAAGAGACAAGCAATTGGAAGACTGGAACTTGAAGCCACCACCTCTCTACCTTTGGAGTCACCCTGAGTGGACCACTAAGCACAGGAAAATTGCTCAAGAACATTGCCACATCAAGGAGAAATATGATGTGCATGTGAAGAACTATCTCATGGAGGAGAATCATGACTGTTACCAGGACTACCCTGGCTTGCATGCACCTGGGGATGTTTTGAGCATATTTGATGATATTCCATGTGATCATGATGATGGTGCAGATGAGGAAGTTGCAACTAGCAATGCTCTGAGAGAGGTGAAGGGAACAGTGTTTTCTGAGTGTGGAGGAGAAATGGAATTGGAGAATAGGTTACCCTTTGATGAAGCTGAGGAAATGTGTATTGATATGGAGTTATCAACTCCCTAGAAACATGTAATGGCTATACTGCTACAGAATGAAGAAATTATGTCTTACTAAGTTTGAGATGAATGAAACTGTCAAATGAAATTAGTAGTAGGATTGGTTATGGTATGTTCTTACATTACAGACCCTATAAACATAACTTTAGTTTACTGCATAAATTAATTCAAAGAATATTTTACTTCTTACATTTATGGAATGTTTTTTTTTTTTTTTTTTTTTTTTTTTTTTTTTTTTTTAAAATTAATTTTTATTTTTTTTATAAATTAATTTAAAAAATATTTTATTTTTTATATTTATTGAATTTTTTTTTTTTTTTTTTTTTTAGTTTTTAGATTATTCTCAAGAATAAATTTTAAATTGCTTTGGAAAGTTCCTTTAGCAATATATGACATTCTAAAACTATTATTTACTTTTTCAAAAATATAAAAGATTTTAAAGATTAGTTTCGTCATTCCACTTTAATCAGATATGTAAAAGGAAATCATAGACACTTTTTTAGTACTCACATTTTATTATTGCTGCTAGAAAAGTTCAAATGACTATTTAAACATGGATATATTATTTAGACATGGATAGTGAATTATATACATTTTTAGTCCAATATGAAAATTATTATAGATTTTATTAAGAAATCTCATCTCGATTAGAGATAATCATATTATATAAGTAAAATAATTCATTTTATAAATTAATTTTATAAAAATAAGTTAAATTTAAACTCATTTTTCATATAATATTAAAATTCGCGCATAACGTAAAAGTATAAAAAAAATATGATATCATCATTTTGGAAAGGAGTTGTTGGCAATATTTTTTTGCTTTCACAGTGACTTGGAAGAGGAGTTATTGGTTGCAAAATATTGTATTCTATTTTGGAGGCTGTTCTTCCTGCACCTCCATAGTTTCTTACAGCATCTCCATACATTTATAAAATTTCATGGCTACCCCGTTTGAAAAGACTCTTGTGTCTCTATGTATATTATTATTATATATGTTTTGACTTTAAAAATAACATATTTTGAAATATAAAATTTAACTTTCGGAACAGTTTATTCTTAATCTAAATTTCACATTTTAGAATAGGCTGTTCTAAAAATATAATTTGACTTTGGGATTTATTAACAGCTTTTTGGGATGGATCATTATGAAAACTAAAAAATACTTTTGAAATGGCTCATTCTCAAAGCTAAAAATATATCTTTATAATACTTTCAAAATGTTGTATTTCAAAATCTATTTTTAATCTGAAAATAGCTTTTAAAATGAATCATTCCGAAAGCAAAAAATACACTTTCATAATATTTTTAAAATAGCTTATTTTGAATGGATCAGAAATATAAAGTTATACTGTAGAAAGGTACAACAAACAATCTAATCTTTAGATGAATTCTTCCTCCATCCCAATATCCTTGTCCTCCACTTTTATAGTTCAGTGAAAAATACAAACATGTCCTTAAATGATAAATGGTAAGAGATTAAAATATCCTCTACCCCCATTAACCTCCTTAACCACTCTTATCCGATTCATTTTCCTTTTGCTTGCATTCGATCCATTGCTTTAATGTAGCATCTGGTTCAATCATTGTATCTGTTTTTCAGCTTCACCATCAACAAAAGTGATTTATGCGTGTGAGTGAGAGTCTACAACATCCGCATCGCAGATCTGGGAGGAGAAACTGCGTATTTGCTTCAATCTGAATTAAAGCTTTAAACAATTGAAAAGTAAAAAAAAAAATATGTTTATTATCAATTTGTGAGTGGTATTGATGATTAGGGTAGTTAATTTGATGATTGGATTGTCATCGACCGTAAATCTGCATTTCATATGAACCGGATGCCCCGCATCCAATTTACATTTTTGGAAAAAAAAAAAACAAAATGTGAACCATATGATACCCCATCCGGTTTATATATTTGAAAAAAATTGTAAACCAGATGGAGGGCATCCGATTCAATAATTTAAAAAAAAAACAGAAGATCATTTTGATTATTTTTACAGCGACAATTTTGATATTTTTAAAACTTATGGAGGTGCAGAACGAGAGTATTTGGATGCAGAAAGATTCCGTCCAATCTTTAATAGACAGAAGTGTGATATGGAGATGTAGGAAAAAAGTCGTCTATTTTGAATTATACAATCTAAAATACAAATTTTATATTTCTAATTGGACAGTCCATAAACTACATAGGTCAAGGATTTAGGGTAAAATGATAATTTTATTTTCTCTGCAGATAAACTATGGAGGTGCAGGAAGAAGCCTCCCAGTTAGGGGAGTGCAATTTGGGCTGGTTTTTATGCTGTGTTAAAGCCCAAAGTTTCAGTAAACCCAAAACTCTTACCCGCAATACTTGCTCCACAGTCCAAACACAGGTTAACCCATTTCTCTCTTCAAATTTCACCCTTTCTCGCTCTCTCTCTCTCTCTCTCTCTCTCTACACTCCTTCACTCTTTCTCTCTCTCTCCGACCTAGCGAGACCGAGCGATCCGACTCTAACATCGCCATGCTCCGCCGTGCTACCTCCTCCCTCCTCTCCGGAATCTCCCGCCGACGCCTCTCCACCGACGTACCGGCAACGCCCGCCGCCGATTCGAGCTTCGCGGAGGCCTGGAAGAAAGTGAGCTCGAATCTGGAGCCTCCGAAGACGCCGCTCTCCTTCATGAAGCCGCGGCCGCCGACTCCCTCGACTCTCCCTTCCAAACTCACCGTCAACTTCGTCCTCCCCTACGCCTCCCAATTGTCCGCAAAAGAGGTCACGTTTTTTTCCTGTTCTTTGAATCTCTCGAAGCTTCTGTTTCCGTTTGTATTTTTCTGCGTTTCACACGTGCTGATCTGTGGATGTAGGTCTAGGGTTAACGAGCTTTGTCGTTGCGTTGTTTGATGGAAATGGAAAAATTTCAAGCTATTCCGTTTAATTAGGGTGTGTTTGGGACAAATGTGAAAATTAGATATTGTGTTTCGATATTAGATTATTGTTGTAATCGATTATTATCAGAATCGTTTCTTATAAATGATTTTAAAATAATTAATTTTGTTTAGATGCAACAAGTAGATCGTCTTTAGTGTGAGGAAAAAAGTAGCTATGTGGCTGACGGAAAAAAAAAATCTGAAAATAGTCATAAATTACAAATTTTCGGATTCATAAAACAATTCATTCTTTAGGTTATTCTTTTCTACTAAATGTCTGTTGATGTCTCGTGTCTATCTTATTTTATAAATGACTTATTTTTCAATGAAACAACTGAAATTGATAAGAAGTACTTTCCAAAACGCGCTTATGGTTGTTTCAGATCATCATACTTTTCGGAAATTGCATTGAATCTCTACTGGTTAGATTTTGTGTGCATGACTATCTAGTTTACATTTTTTTTGGTATATTGTTTTATTTAGTTGGATGCTCACGTGTCTTAAATCAATGTTTCATCCATTGTTCGTGCATTACATTGTATACTCTAACTATGGTAAAATGTTGCACAGATTCCTGTTTATTCAGCTTATGTTTGTGTATCTGTGATTCTGTCTGTGTCTATGTATGCATAATGACTAAAGAAAACAAGATTTGTGTCTTGGCACTTTTAGCTTTTGACATGGTGAGTTAGGTGTGAAATGGTAAAATGTAGGAAAATTTGGTGATTTGATTTGGTTATCCCCACCATTGATTGCCTCTGGTTAATCGATCTCTACTACACTAATGTGCTACGAGAACCAATAGTGAGAAATCCAAATATAGTTGATTTCGTGGAACATAATCAGGCTTCCAATTGAATGAGATACTGTTGTCTAATAATTTTATTATATTATAAATCACTTCCTCCGGTCTTTAATACAAGGTGTGCATTCTAAGCTGTCTACATTCCAAAGTACTCCATTATTTTCAAATGTAAATTTTGAGGTGTCTGATTAAACTGGGTGCGACTCTTCTAATTAAATTTATGTAAGCTGTTAAATCCAGTGGTTCATATAGCTGCATGAGATAGTGTTATTAGTTTGTGGGATATGTGATTGCATTTAGATTGTAATGTTTTCCAATCTCGTCCACCAAGGGCATGTCGACCGGTTTCGGATCAGATTATAGGTTGATTAACAAGCCATTCTCAATTTCTTATCCATATTGTAATTGTCATCATGAAGATGCAGCAGATCAATTTTGTGGAGACTTTCTCCTAAACCTGAGGTGATGAGTTGATTTTAACCCATGGGAGAAGCTGATTTTTTTTTTGGGTAACTCATCTTCTGTTAGAAGTATTGCAAAGGTCATTGACCCATTTGGTTGTGTTTTTTTTTTCCTTGTTCTGTCAGGTTTCACATTCTCTGGTTTGATCCAATCCAAGTTTTGGATATTAGTAAGAGAAAATTCTTTAACTGATGTTCTTGAAAAATGACGCAATTTTGTGCAACAGGTTGACATGGTGATTGTCCCAGCAACAACTGGGCAGATGGGTGTTCTGCCAGGACATGTAGCAACAATTGCTGAGTTGAAACCTGGTGTCCTCTCTGTTCACGAAGGGACCGATGTGACAAAGTACTTTGTGAGCAGTGGCTTTGCGTTCATCCACGCAAACTCTGTTGCTGACATAGTAGCTATTGAGGCCGTGCCAGTAGATCGAATTGATGCAAATCTAGTTCAGAAGGGCCTTCAAGATTTCACTCAGAAGCTCAACACAGCCTCAACTGACTTGGAGAAAGCTGAGGCTCAGATTGGGGTGGACGTTCATAGCGCTCTCAACTCTGCTCTTTCAGGCTGATGATAAGTGCTGTAGTGTTGAGTCATTTCCTTTTGTATTGTTTTTCCCCCCAACTGCGTGGCGTTGATTTGTCACGGTGTAATCAAAGTTTCCAAACAACATTTTCACCATGAATTCTGTGTTCAAAGTGATTTCACAAAATAATATTTCAACACCTTCCCTTCTAGCTCAAGGATGTTGGGCAAGACCTTCAAATTAGAAACTAAAGCTTCATTTTTGTTGTTGTTTTGGATTATATTATTATAGGCACTATATTTCTGTCTACAACACTATGCTTCATATTGCTGCTACACATGCATGAAATTTACACCAGTACAACGATTGTTATGGATTAAAATTGAGCTGCACGAGAGAAGTTGGAGCATTTTTATGGTTGAGATTTTCAGTCTGATAGGGTATATTGATCCAGTTCTGTTGTTGAAAGGAGTGCATGAAGACCCTTATATTTTCAATATTAGATCAATCAAAAACCAAAATTGAGAAAACGTATGGGACTAAATCATATTTTTCATTATTTTTTTTACATAAATGAAGATCTTCAATACTATAATACTTGAAAGCAAAAATAGTATTAAATTCTTTCCACCCCTAATTATAAAAATAAACTCCAATTAACATGAAGTGTTAATTTTTATTTTATTTTTTAATGTGTTTTCAAATTAATTACATCCTCTTTTGTAGACTATCTCCATTGCAGAATTTTAATTTGCTTTCTGTGACTCTTATTATACAAGAGAAATATCTTTGCAATTGCAAATAGTAATAAAGTTTTAATTTTCAAAACTGAACTCTTCAATGCTTATATTATTTTTGAACTGAAATAAAAAAGATTATTTTGGTAAAAAAATAATTAATTTAAGAGGAAATTAAAATAAAATATTATAAAAGGGACACAAAAATTAAAATAAAATTTTGTAATTAGGAACGGAGAAGTATTACACTACATAGATGAATTAAAGGATTAAATTTCATGGTTAATGAATTAAAAATTTATTTGAACAGTCTGTTTTACTTAATCATCAAATGTCATATAAGAGATATTACATTTTCTTGTAAAATGAAATTTTGACCCGATATCTTTTAGTTAAAAATTAAAACTCTACTATTATCATATTAAATTAATTTAAAGATATATTTATATGATAACCATATTAAAATAGTGACGCCGACTATATTAATAATGACAATACTAATATAATAACAATGACAGCATATTAACGTATCCAAAATAAATATAGAATAATTATTATTAAAGAAAATAATAATATTCTAAAAAACTATAAATCATATTTTCTTAGTTAAAAAGAAACAACACAACCTGATGAATTTTCTTTTGAATCTTGAAACTCTACACAAAGCTAAGAGTGAGTGTGAGAAGAATGAATGTAAAGAACTGTGAAAATGTGTTATGTAATGATTCATCTGAATTACATTTTCAAATTCAACTACCTATATGTAGTTTTTCACTATGTTACATTTATTGTCAAAATCCTTAGGCTTCTAGCAATGGGGTACAAACTTGTAATGGAGTAAGAAAAATGCAATCATAAGCAAGAAAACTGATAGAAGAAGAAGGCACCATTGAAATTAATCAGCAAAGGTTGAATTGTTATTTTTAAAATTATAGGAATATAGGAAGAGAAAATCATATAATATACCTCTTAACTAGTTGTTTTTAGGTAGAATGTTACTAAATTAAGACTTTGTTGATAATATAAGACTTGTTGTATAATAAAGATATTAAATAAAAGTATATAAAAGATATTATGTACTAAAGAAATGGTATATTTTATTTCCAAAAAAAAAAATATTAAAAAAATCAAATTAAATGAAAATTTAGCAAGGATAATCTTACTGTCTAAGTCTCTGCCAAATTATATTATTATTATTATTATTATTATTATTATTATTATTATTTATTAATAACATTATTTGAATTTAGATATATGTGCATCAAATGCCGTGATAAGTTATATAAAAACTTTTTTTTTCTATCTACTAAATACTTTTTTATTTTTAATTTTTGTTCTCTAAAATATGCATCGTGTATTTTCCATCAGGGGGTGATAGGTCAAGTTAAGATAGTCAATAAGATAAAATACAACTAAAAAACCTTTTAGAATCAAACAGTCAGAAAACAATTTTAAGAATCAAAAGAAAAAAAATTAAATTTATTTATGTTATGTAAGTAGAATAGGTAGTGAACTTGTTTCAATTTGGTATTCTTTTACAATGAAATAATAAATTTAATTTTTATGAGTATCATTTTGCCTCATGACTGCAAGGATTATCTTATTTCATAGGTAGAGGTTCTTATAAATATATATTAAGCAATTAGTTTTATATTTGTATGTCTAAAGCAGTTAATGATCTGCAACAAAGTTATAAGAATATAACTAACTTTAATTATAAAACATAAATAAAAAAATAAACTTTCATATAAAAAAAATAGATTTATATCTGAGAAACTATTAACTTTATCTTATTAAGATAACATATAAATTAAAGTAGATAACATGATAGCTATTAAACTTATTACTATGATTATAAATTACACGAAAATATGATATTTAAAGAAAAGATAACAATCTGTTCTAGTTATTTTAGTTTTTATAATTTACTATTCTACATGTTTAACTTAAACTAAAATGTCAGTGGTCCAAAATCAACATATAAAAAGTTTGGGTTGAATTAATTTTCAATTTTAGTTTTATTTTATTTTTATTATTAAATTATCAACTAAATGAAATTATATATATTAATAATTAAAAATTAAATATATTATTTATAAGGCGTAATATAATTAATTGTAATACAACTCTTAAAATAAATATTAAAAATAAATTTAATATACTTTTAGTATTACAAAATATCTTTAACTAAATATATTCTTCTCAAGCTCTAATAACACATTTTCTCAACCAAAACTTAATTGCAAATAACATTTTTTTATTAATATTTCTCATTTTTTAATAAATATAAATATAAATACTAATAATAATAAATCTTCACCTTATAATTTATTTTCGTAACATCTAAAGTATACTTTTTATAAAATAAAATAAATATTTTTCTATTTCTAAACAAATATAAAAATATTTTGAAATTTAAAAATAATTTTAATTCTATCTAAAAATAACATTTAAAAAATAGAAATTCATTTTTATACGAGTGTTTTATCTATTCTAAATTTAAATTTCTTAACTTTAATTTTTTTTCTATCATCTTTTATCTTTATTTTATCTTTTTCATTTTTCTGTCAAATTTACAATTTTCTTTTAACTTTTTATCTTTCCAACTGTACCTTAGACCAAATTCTAAGTAAATATTTCACTGTCACTTTTGTCAAACATTTCACCTTCTTCCTTTCACTTTCTTTTTTCTTTTTTCCATAAACCATGACAATGTCAAAGTATATGTGAGCATCCATTATTACCATGGTATGTTTGAGTTTATTTTATTTCCTCGAATACTCAACAAATAAAGAAATTATAAACTATCTTTCATAACTAGATTTTTTAACAGTGAACTATCTTTCAATTTAATATTTTTTAATGAAATAATTTATTTAATTTTTATGGCATTTGTTCTATTTAATAGGTAGATATTTTTATAAATATATATTAATTTAATAGTTCTATCTTAATTTGTTTAATTAATTATATTTTTGCGTTTAATACAATTAATGATTTACAAATATAAGAATACAACAAGAATTTGAACTTTTTTTAATGAAAAAATTGATTTACATGATATTGTTACCTCTATTTTATTAAGATAAGATATAAATTAAAATAGATAACATGATCAATATCAATATTAATTTTCAGTTTTAATCTTATTTAATTTCATTGTTAAATTATCTATTAAATGCAATGACATATATTAATATAATAAAAAAAATTAAACATATTATTTATAAGGTGTAAAAATTTTCTTTTGATAATATTTTTCTCTTTTTTTCTAATAATAATAATATTTTTTCAATTTTTTATTTATTATGGTAATATCAATGCATATATATTTTTTAAATAAAATAATTATTTTTTATTTTCAAATAAATATAAAAATATTTTCAAATTTAAAAATAATTTAATTTTATTTTAAAATAACATGAAAAATTCAATTGTTTTACCTATTCTACATTTAAATATGTTATCTTTATCTTTAATTTCTTTTTATCCTATCTTATTTTTCTTTTATCTCTCATCTTTCTCTCTCAAATTTATAATTTTCTATTATTTTCTCAATACTAAACTAATAATATTTTTTCTTTTTTTATAAAAATAAATATAAATAATAATAATATTATTATTATTATTGTTATTGTTTAGTTTTTTATTCATTCTCACAACATCACCCAAAAGGGGAGTATGCCTTTTAAAAATAAAACAAATCTATTTTTCATTTCCAAACAAATATAAAAATATTTGGAAATTGGAAAATAATTTTATTTTCATTTTAAAATAACATTGTAAACAACAAAAATTCACCTTTTTAGAATGAGAGTTTTATCTATTTTAATTTGAAATATTTTATCTTTTATGTTTATTTTTTCTATCATCTATATGAAGAGTTATTTTCTGTTATTTTTATATTTGTTTATTTTCAAACAAATATAAAATATTTTAAAATTGAAAAATAATTTTAATAAAAGTGACATTTTAAAAAACAAAAATTCACCTTTTATGAATATTTTTCTCTAAACCTAACCAAATCAGTTTCTCGACACAATGATTTTCTCCCCTTTATGAGTATTTTATCTATTTTAATTTTAAATATATTATCTTTATTTCTATTTTCTTTATCCTCTCTTATTTTTATTTTTTTCTTTTTCATTTTGTTAATATTTTTAATAAAAAATGACAACTTCTTATCAGTGATAAATTGTCAGCCAAAGTTTTGGAATTATCAGCCAAGTGTTGGATTGGTGTGCAATGGGAAAACATCACTCTTTGTGGCTTATACACATAACATTCATTCATAACTGAATCAGGATCAGAACTACAAAGACAATATTATCTATGTGATATATATCGAGAAAGGATGAGACTTACAAAGTATATTATATTATGCAAGATAATTTTGTTATAGTTTTCATATTATTATATATTTGTTAACATTATTAGAATTAAAAAAAATTATAAAACATAAAAAAATATAGAAAATTAAGGTTTTATTGTTGATAATCTTTTAAACTCTAAACTCGCAACATGGAGGAATAAGGAGAGAAAAAGAGAAAAAAGGGCAAAGAAAGAGAAAAAGAATTTACCATATAGATTTATTTGTATATATATATATTATCGTAATTTTTTTAATGTTTGAGTATGATATTTTTTATCAAACTTCTTGCTTTTAACTTTAAAATTTAGATATTAAATTTAAATAAAATTTTGTAATTTTTTAATCTTTGAGTATGATATTTTTTTTTATCAAACTTCTTGTTTTTAACTTTAAATTTAGATAAAAATTTTAAATAAACTTTTGTAATAATTATACAACTAAAGGTGAATGGCATTCATTCTCACTATTACTATTTTGTTACATTAATGCATGATGTTTCCTCTTCCAATTCATGTATAATTAAAACAATGATGAACAGAACACTATTCTCACTTACTTTGTAAAAAAATGTTACTCTAAACTACAATTTCACCTTTCAACTTAATATCCCTACCAAACTCAGTGACAATATATTTATTTTCTTTTTATCATACCTTATTTTTATTATCTAATTTTTTACTCTCAAATGTATAATTTTCTATTATTTTTCATTTTTCAACATATATCATCACTGACCATGTCAAGATAAAATTCAAATTGATACAGAAAATTGCATAAAAAAATATTCTCACACAATGTCCAAATAAAATTCAAACTACTAAAAAAAATTTCACACATTATTAAAAATATATCGTCCGCTTGTATGGTCATAACATAAAAAAAATATATCCTCTACTTTTATATAAATAATAAAATAATTATTATTTGATTTTGTATTTATTGACATAATATCAACCAAAATTAAAATATGTTTTCTATCTTTTATCTTTATTTTTTTTATCATCTATCATCTATTGGTTTTCTTTTTTTATTCTTTTAACTATAAATACAAATATATTAATATTTAAACAAATTTCGTGTCCATGAATATTAGAACATAAGATACGATCACTCAATCCTCAACTGCTTAATTTGAACGGAGAAGAAAAGATAGGATCGATCATCTGAATTAACTCAAACACTCTCTCTTTCAAGAGTTTGTAATATAGTTTATTTTATTTTATTTTATTTATTTATTGAATCAAATAATACCTTTTTCCTAATAAACATAAATATAAATTATTATTATTATTTTGTCAATGGTAAAAGCAAACCAATCTATTTTTCATTTTTAAACAAATATAAAAATATTTTAATATTGAAAAATAATTTTAATACTATTTAAAAGTAACATTTCAAAAAAACCAAAATTTTATGTATTCTAATTTAAAATATTTTATCTTTATCTTTATTTTCTTTATGTAAAAACATTACTCTTTGTGTCTTATAACATTCATTCATAACTGTTACATGATTGATAGTAGTTAAAGATTATGAGATGGTAAAGTTATGTGTTATATCTTTCTCACTTCCCTGCACAATTTTCATGCAATAACTCAACAACCATCTACTTTTATGCCTGAAGTTTCCCAAAAATACCTTCCTTCTATCAAAAGTTAATAATATTATCAATTTCAAATAAAAAGTTAAAATTATGATGTAAGTATAAATTTCAATTCATGAATTCTGACTTTATTCATGACAATATCTTCTTCTTATCCTATCTTCTCACATCATCATAACAATCCTCATTTCATATTTTAACCATTATAATTTTTTCCCTCAATTCTCTAATATAATTTTTTATTAACATTTTTATATTTGATAATGAATTATTTTTTTTAATGGAGACTTTGTATACAAATGTCACATTTGATATTACATTTGTAAAGTATCACGAAATATCAAACT
>Ga0099824_1004131_pt1 | contig 21023 bp, 9 predicted proteins | sample SiratrowhiteBW_FD_76837 | JGI IMG/M metagenome (GOLD analysis project Ga0099824, IMG submission 76837) | Root nodule microbial communities of legume samples collected from California, USA - Siratro white BW | ecosystem: Host-associated > Plants > Roots > Nodule | place: USA: California... | reverse complement strand
TTTTTTATATTTTTTTAAATTTTTAAAGAATTTATATAAAATTAAAACTAAAAGAACAAATTTTTTTTTTTTTAAAAAAAAAAAAAAACTCTTCTTGGAACAAATTGGTTAAGTTGGCTAAAGGGAAGCTTTTTTGCCAAAGCTTTTCATGACATCTTTTTTTTCTTAAATTTATTTTCTAAAAAACGTAACTTTACATTTCTATTTGGTTTAGTAATATTTTTCATACGAGACCCTAAAATACTAATTATTTCTTCTTGAATCTGGTCGCTTTTTTATTTTGAAAAATTTTTCTCTACCAGTATTGATCTTCCTATCTACGCCCTATCTCCATCCTTTGTGTCACGATTATTTAGTTTTCTTTTTTATCTCTTAGATGTTGGTGCTTCTAGTTTCTCTTTTATGGATTTTCTAATCCCCTAAGACTTCTTCGGCAATGATGGGGATACAAGGTAGTGATGACAGAGGACTTGTTATCATAGTTAAAAATAGAAAGAGTGCTATGTAGAAAAAAAAATGTTATTTTCTTAAATTCGACCCTTGTATGGGTAAAAAATGGAAGGCTGTAATGTAAAGAAAAATTGTTATTTGTTATTTTGGTTTTAAAGGGGTTTATATAATAATCTTGTATATGTCGCTGGAAGATATATATAGAGTTGTAATTTTATTTGTTCCTCTTCAGCCTTCATTATTTAGAGTAAATGTTTGTGTATGAGATATTGAATTGTTTCTAACAATTTGGTAAGTAATGATAATGATTATAAAAGAACTCGAAACACACATGAATATCATAGCGAAGACAAAGATGGATTCTTAAGAATTAACATAAAAGACTTTGGAAGCTTTGCATAAATTATCAAGGGCTTAGTTTCCTACATAACAACTTTAAATGTTGGTCGATAATTATGTTAACGAATGAAGCAAATAAACCTATATAATCAAAATGCAGAAATCGAGAGGAAAGTCAAAGTTTCTTTTGTCCACTAACTTTAGCAGAGAAAGTTTTGTTGTCCACTCGCTTTATCAGAGAAAGTTCTAGCTATTATTCATCGCCTTAGTGTTGGTTAAGGAGAAAGAGTGTTCATGGAGATGATAAAAAAAAGCTTTAGAAAACTTAATCCCTCGCTGTTAATAATAAATTTTCAATACCCTTAATTAAAGACCTCTTGGATGAATTATGTAAAATTCCAAATTTTGTAACACTTTCAAATATAATGATAATATAATATTTAGATAAATATATCATCCAATGCATTATTAGATGCTTAGTAGACGATGTGCTCCATGAATATGGAATCAAAGCAATGATCTTCTATAATGGGTTTCGACAAAGTTTAATGTTTTTGGAAATATAAAACATTAAGAAAACTCTCTATTACACCAGTTCATTTATCGTCTAACATCTGATCATCTCTATATTGTCTAACTATCACAAGATTGGATTCATATGGTCTGTGATATATATTATGTAGATCTTCTGGTCTATTATACATATTTTGTAGATCGTTCAAAAAAGCAAATCTAAAATCGTTTATGAAATAAGTCCAGAAGGTATCGTTTGATGAATGTTATCATCCATCACTCTTCGTCTAATGAAGTCGTTTAATAAAGCCTTATAGTATGATCATGTTCCATAAGATTCATCTAGTATGACATTTTAAATTGTCTATCATGTTTTAGATTGTCTAACATGCTCTTTAAAACATCCAGATAAGTCTAACTTTATTCTCTGTTGAGTTATTTCATTAAGATAATTTCCAAGACAAAAGATTCACAAAGATATATCAAAATGGAACCAAAATCGTAAAGAACGAGCTATATTGTCTTTAATTAAAAGATTCAATGTAATATACAGTAACTTAAATGAGAGTTTAAGAAAACTTTTAGAACTAGAGTCGACTAAACCACTATTATGATTGTGTTTCTTCAAAATTTATTAAATGATGCAGGAAACGAGATCTCTTATACTAAATGCAAAAGACGGAAAATAATAAGTAATAATACATGATCAGGGTAAAATGGATATAAACAGATATAAAGGAAAGTAAATATTTTCGAGCAGTTAATACTTAGATAAGTTTGGATAAAGACCTCATCATTTACTATTGCTCATCAAAGTGTTACTACTGTACTTATATCTTCATAGAATGACATAACAAAAATTCTAGAAATTAACTAAATTAAAACTAGAAGTAATGATTACAAAATTCCCTTTGTTCCCTATAAATAGAGGACATGAGTTAAACCATCTTTACAAGAAATACAATGAGAGAAAGGTGAGGTTTTTATATCCCTTGTCACACTTTCTCCTTCCTTTTAACAGGTGATCGTATCTATAGATGTCTACAAAGAACCAAACACTTATGAGTATTCCTTGAAACATGATATATGGATAAAAGCCATGAATATAGAAATCACAACTCTTCAACAAAACAACACATGGACCGTTACCTTTTTACTTGTAGATAAAACTAATACCGATCATCGCGGTTAAAAATGAACCGCAATTAAAAACAATGCGGTGGCATTTTTGAAATTAAGTAAGACTATACCAGCGCGGTTGACGCAAGAACCGCGATAATAAGCCACAAATAATTTATTGTTGAAAACTACATGGAGATACAAACGCAGTTCTTGAAACAACTGCGTTTGTATCTTCAAAACAATTTTTAAATTATTTTGTAGGAAGATACAAAGGCGGTTGTTAGTGGCAATCGCGTTCGTATCCTACATACAAATGCAGTTGCCACTGACAACCGCGTTTGAATCTCTTCTTTTAGGGCACAAAAACTCTTCCCCCCTCGCGTGCCCTCTGTTTCTTCGCTTTCCTTTGCTGCTGCTTCTTCTTCCTCCCTTTGTTGCTGCTACTGCTGCTGTTGCTTTGCTGCCCTTTGTTTCAGTGCATTGTCTTCCTCTTTCTCTTCCTCGCAGTGCCTCTCCTCCTCCCTCGCCATTCGACCAACCTCTCTCTCGTCTCTCTCTCCGTGGTTTTGCTTCTGCGGCTACCACCACCACGTGGAGGTTCTTTTGCAGCCGCCACCTCCACCACTCAGACCCCCTGCACCACGTCTCTCTCTCTTTGACATTTTCTTCTTCTACCGCCGCAACGTCCACTACCACAAGATCTATAGAAGGAGCCAACTTTCTTGCCATCGGAAAGCTCCTCAATCTCAGTGAACAACAGCTCGTAGACTTGAACCCGGGTCTCTCAGGTGAGAGCTGAGTATCCTAACCAGCTAGACTACAATGGATTGATGAGAATGTTGGAATAACATATTATTTATATTTTAAAAAAAAAACTGGCACATACCAGCGCGGTTGTAGAGGGAACCGCGCTGGTATGGCACATACAAACGTGGTTGTTAATAAACAATCGCGTTTGTATGTGCCACTGTGCCATTTTTCAACGCGGTTTCTGAAGAACCACGGTGGTATGTTATACTTTCCGTCGCGGTTGTACAACTGCGTTTGTATCTTCAGTACTTTTTATCGCGGTTGAATCAATCGCGCTTGTAAGCCTTATACAACCGCGATTAAATGTCATTTTTCTACTAGTGCGACTACAAGTAGGTCTATAAAGTGAAGTATAATGACAATGGATCTATTTATAGATACAAGGCTTATCTTGTTTCAAAATGATACACAATAGAAGAAATAGATTTCATTGATATTTTTTCTCTGGTTGCAAAGTTGACAATTGTCTGACTTCTTTATCCTTGGTTGCAATACAAATTGACATTTAAAATAGCTTGATGTTAGCAATGTCTTTCTTCAGGGATCTACATGAGGAAGTCTACATGAAGGTTCCACCAGATATGAACCACATAAAGAAATACCAGGTATGTTACCTACAAAAATCTCTTTATGGTCTTAAACAAGCTAGCCACTAATGGCATGCTAAACTCCCTAGTCCTTTTTTTTCACATGGCTTCAAACTAGATTCTATATATAACTCATTATTTTTAAAGTTCACTAATTCCAACACAACAACTTTACTTATATATATTGATGAAATTATTCTTGTTGGAGAACCAACATCACTACAATGCTTGATGAAGCTTTCAAAGTAAAGATTTTTTATGGTCTAACATATTTCTTCAGGCTTGAAATAGCTAAGACCAATAGAAGAATTCATTTATGTCAACAAAAATATACCTTAGATCTTCTTAAAGACACTGACATGCTTGGTTCTGCACCTTTTTTAGCACCCATAAACTTCTCCAATCACATTTCTTCCACCATGGCAAACCTCTTCCTAATCCTTCTTTTTAGTGAAGACTTATTGGAAGACTAATCTACATTACAAATACACAACCAAATATTACTTATGTCATTCTTCATCTTAGCCAATTTGTTGCTACCCTGACCACAACACATCATCAAGCTTCTGTTTGGATTTTAAGATGTCTCAAATAAACACATAGAAAATGTCTTTTCCTTATGACACACAATAATATTCAATTCAATGCCTTCAGTGATTCTGATTGAGTTGGATCTTCTAATTCTCTTTGTTTTGTCATTGTTATACCGTCTACCTTGGTTATTATCCTACATAAACATTGTATTATTTCTAGAAGCCCTTTAGAAGCATAATATAGAACAATTTTATCTATAACATGTGAATTACAATGGCTTACTTATCTTTTAAAAGATCTTTGTGTTCCTCATACTCAACTTGCTATTCTCTATTGTGATAATCAATCACCCTTACATATTGCCTCCAATCAAGTTTTTCATAAGCACATCAAACATATTGAAATCAATTGTCACATTGTTAAGGAAAAAGTTCATCAAGTATGCTCCAATTTGCAATAGACAGATATTCTAACCAAAGCATTACCACCATCCATATTTCACATGTTGTGTTCCAAGTTGGGAATGCTTAACATATACTCCAAGCTTAAGGGGGCTATTAAAAACTTACAATATTTATTTCTTCTAGTGGCTTTATTTGATGAGTCAAACATTGTTTCATCTGATGAATTTGCCTAATGAGTCAAATTTTATTTCATTTGTGCTTGTTGTTCTTTCTTTATGTTTTTGTGTTTGTTTTTAAGTTTGCTCTTTCCTTCTTGTATATAATCCATGAATCATCTCCTTTTGTAGAAACAAGATATTGATAAATCATATATTTTACTTAGTTTTCTCTTATTCATGTCTTTACTCGTTTATCTATTTTCTTCTTTGCATCTACTTTCTTTCATCATAAATTCTGAAATTCTATCTTATTGAAATAAATCTAAGAAAAACAAAAACCTTAACCACTACTAGCCTCCCTTCACTTCATTCATGCAGAAGTTATCATTCATTTATCCTCACACTCAAATTAAATACTAATTACTAAACAACAAGACATTCATACATACAACCTCCAACTCAAGAAACTATTATCAATCTTGGAAACCTGCCTATTCCTCTAAGAAAATTATCAAGAAATTCAAGTTAACCTTCTTATCTTAAAGATTATGATTGCAAGTCAACATTACTTACCATATTCAAGAGCACTTACCTATCACAAATTCTTATAGGCATTCCATATGTCAATTTACTTCAACATATGAAGCAAAATTTTATCACTAAGCAGTCAAGTTTCCCAAATGGAGACTTGCCATTGGACTTGGAATCAAAGTTCCATAGGATAACTTAAGTTGGACTCTCATCATGTTACTGAAACTCACCACACTACCAAAAAGGAAAGAGATACATTGGTTTAAAATGGATATAATGGTCAAATACATCAAGGATGGAAGTGTATATAGGTTGAATGCCAAATTAGTAGCTAAAGGTTACACACAACAACCTAACATTGATTTCAAAAACACTTTCACACATGTAGGACTCTTCTAACAGTAGTAGCCTAAAAATTGGCATATAATGTGTGACATCAACAATGCCTTCTTAAATAATACATTGATGAAGAAATCTATATGACTCCCTACTGAGATATGTACAACCAACACAAATCTAGTATGAGGATTACAAAAATCTATATATGGTATTTAGAAATCGGTTTGAAACAATTTCACAGTCATTAAGATTTCATGGTTTTAGCCAATCTTTTCATTTTTGGTACTAGAACAAATTTTGTCATTTTACTTGTGTATGTAGATGATATAATTGTAGCAAGTCCAAATAAAATCATAATTACAGAGACTATGCACCTCTTATAAAGATTGTTCAAATTGAAGGTGCTAGGTGATTTACAATACCCTTTAAGGCTTGAGATAAAAAGAAATAAGTAAGACAATTGCCCCTTGTTAGAGGAAAAAAGTCTTGCAACTTTTAGATGATGCAGGTGTTCTGGCTAGCAAACTGACAACTTTGTCAATAGATCCGCATATGAAATTGGTTGCAAATGCTGGAGACACATTACTAGATCATCAATGTACAGAAGATTAATAGGTAGTGTGTTATTTAAGATTGAGAACATCTCGATCAACTAAGAAAAGCCGAAGTCATTTCCAACAACTGACACATATTTTGGCAAAGTAAACCTAATTATCGTTAAGTTAGGTGGACAAGCACTGCAATCCCGACACATTCAAGTGACATGTGCCCCCTAATATAATTGAGAACAATTAAGCAGTCGCATTATGTCTAAACACACCTTTAAACTGCAATTAGGACACACTTTGACCTTGCGTAGAGTTCCATACATGTATAGGTTTATAAAAACTAGTATAAATAGGGAGGTACCCTAGATAAAAACACTTTTCAATTAATCATTATAATTGTCTACTTTTGAGCACCAAAATTAAATTGACTTGAGTGTCGGATTGGTTACAGATATCCTACCCCAAGATCTAGATTTAAATCGAGACCATAGCAGATCGAGACTGAAATAAAGACTGAAACTGAGACTCAAAATAACATAAAGATTAGGATCAACTAAGTGATAGGAGTTCAAATTAGTGGTACTATAAAGTCATTTCAATCTTGTAAGAACATGTAGACTATACTACTTAACTATATCTATATTTAACATTTTATTCTTTGTCCATAAATTGAGTCAATACATACAAAGTCCAAAAACTTCTCATTTAAATGTTTTACATTGTTTGCTTAGATATCTCAAAAGCTTAAGATAGGGACTCTTATTTCAAAGTAGAATTAGCTTCAATATGATATGACAACATATTCTAATGTGGATACGGTTAGTTATTTTGACTCAAGAAGATCTACAAGAGGGTATGCAATCTTCTTAGGTGATGCTTTAATTTTATGAAGATCTAAACTATAACCTAATGTATTGGCTACAAAGATTATTAATGCACTTAAGTTACGTTTCTTATAACTATGCTACTTTATGGAAACATCTCCAGTGTGTGTTTATCTATCATTCTTAGTTTTCATTAAAGGTCCAAATATATAAATGTAGACTATTATGAGTGAACAATAAATTTATTAAACTTATTCATATTAAAATTAAAAATCAATTGACTGATATATTTAAATAAATTTTATAACAAGTTTCTTCTTTTAATAAGTTAAAAACAATTTGACTTTTATTAACATATTTCTTCAAAACTTGAAAGGGTGTTAACTTGATAATCCTTTATTAGCTTTGTGTTTAGATTACTTTTTACTTTTTATTTTTATATCAGTGTTTCAATTACCTGTCGAGGAGTAATATATTTTCTTTTCTCCCTTACACATTAATAACTTTAAAATAGTACAAAGACTACAACATCTAAAATTATATAAAAAAAAAAACTAATTACAACAAAGTCTTACTAATCTAAACATATTCACTATATTGATACATCATTAAATTCAGGTACAACCACATCATCAAAATAATAAAGGCTTACCAATCTTATAGATTCCAAAGCTTCTCGTTATCCCATTATAAATAGACTAATACCAATCTATTGCAACTTTTAGTGATCTAAAGTCATTGACAATGATAAGGACATAATTTAAGGACAATACAGTTGAGAGGGTGACATTTAATCACCTGAAAGATATGTATGCATATAACGTAATTCCATTACATACAAAAATAAAAAATAAATTAGTTGAGAAGATAGCATGTTGAGTGAATTACTCATAACTCCGTTTGTTGTTCCCACATTTTAACGGGAACTACAAAAAGGTTAGTTATATTATGTTTGTTAGATATTAGAAAAATATATGTTTAATAAAAATAAATTGAAAAGGTGAAAATAGATAAAAAAATATAAAATAAAAATTATAAGTGTTTATTTTTTTAAAGAGAAAATGAATTAATAGAAATAGATAAAATACTCTATAATTTACTAAAATTATATTTTTCTTTTTTTCTTCCTCAATTCATTTTAAGATGGTGATTTATGGTTATATCATATGTATATAAATAAATTATTTGAATAAGAATAAGAAAAAAAATAAATTATTATATAATCTTATACTAGAACATAATAACATCAATTAGTTTAAATTTTTTTTATATAATTAAAACTGTAGAGTAAAATATTTTCATACTTCTCCTTGAACAAAATTTAAATGACAGATTGAAACCTTATTTCTTTAATTTCTTGTTGGAAACCATATTATTTTTAGAAAACACACAATTCTAGAAACAAATTTATCTGTCTTGTTTTAATAGAAATTAAAGAAGAAAAGGAGATGTGAAGAGAAATCCAAGAATTTAAAAGGAAAATCAGAAAAGGATGAAAGCCAAACCGACAATAACTGGAATTTGACATAACAACCGACGCTGCTGAACCAATTATAGAAGTTGGTGAATAAATGGTTTTGTACAGAAGAAATTCATTAAGTTGTGGGTTTGCTAATTTGTTTTGTTTTTGGCAATCAGTGGAGTATGTGGCACATTGGATCGTTCCCTTACGAAATACGTGTTGGCATCAAATGTTTGATCTTGTACTTGTTGTACAAAACGATGACACATGTTTGTTACATTAAATGGAATTCAGCTTCCAACCAACACTAGCAATAAGGTGACAAAGACTTTTTTTTTTTTTTATTTCATATTCTCGAAATCGACATATTTTTACAGTATTACTTTTTTATACATAATAATTTTTTTTCATTTTTAAAATATTGTTTACTTAATTTTATTTTTTTCAACTGTACTCTTACTATTATTAAATAAACTAATTCTTTTAAACATTATCAATCTAATACATTCTTCATTTCAGAAAGTTAATTGAAGAAATTATATTTAAATTACTTTTACTTTTGACTTTTAGTGACATTGGACATATCAAATTAATATTTAAGATTTAAGGTATCGTAGGTGTAAAAATATAGTAAGAACTATTTAAATATTTGTAAGATTAGTATATGTATATCGATTCAAACACTCTTTCGTACTTTCTATTTAATTAATTATTTTATATTAATTAAAAATAATTATTAAATATTTAAGTTAAAAATTAAAGGAATGAGAATTTATCTTTAAAATCACCTTTTTATTCTCATAATAGTATTAATATTTTGATTTTAAATATGTCGAGACATTGTCAGAATCAATTACTAATCTAAAATATTGTTCATTTTGATGTGTAGAACTTCATCGTGATTTTATTTTTAAAAGTTATATTTAAAAAATAATTATAATTTAAAAAAAACTATAAATTTAAAATTAAAAAAAAAAGTAATATCTTCTACATTACAAATAAACTCTGTTTAGAAGAACTGAAAAATAATCTAAAAACTTAAACAAATCTATTATGCATACTAACGTGCCTTTTATTGTGAGAAACTAGTTGGATGAAGACTATTTTTTGTGGATGAGTTGTTCTTTTTTTCTTTTAATTAACAGATGTTTGAGATTTTTATTCAAAATAAATTGTATTTTCACTGACAACTTATTGAAATTGAACTCTAGATTTTTTTTTTCTTTTTAAGTTAAAACAGCTGAGTCAATGTTGCTTTTGATAGTATGAGATCCTTGATGGTATCTACGTGTGAATTTCGGTCGTTATAACTGAAAAACTTTTACTTTGTATTTATTTATTTTGTCGCTACAGATTTTCTTTTCCACCGTCGGTTATGTAGGTGGTGTATTAATTGCAATGAAGGTACTAGAAACTTGAAATTCTGCTGAAAAAAGGTCTCATGATTGAAATTCGGCTGAAAAAAAATCTCATGATTCTTACAAGAAATTCTTAGTTTTAGGCATTTCTCTCGATGTTATAACTTCAGTAACATTCGAAATTACTTGAGACTTTATTAACTCTAATTAAATATTGACAACTTTTGTTCAATTTAATAAAAAACCATTAACTCTTTTTCATTTCTTACAGTTTTTTTTTCTTTCCCTCTTTGAGATAGATAAAATAAAAAATAATAACATTTGACATCACATACATCGAAATAAAAATTGTTAAAATGTAGTTTTAGTTAATTCTTTTATATAATCCCGAATGATTGTGCATGTCACTTTTCATAAAATCTTTACTTAGATTATTAAAAGAACCCAACTTTTTATACGCTATAATTCAAATTTTGAATTTAAACACATGTAATAATTAGAATTAAAAATTAAAAATAGACTTAATATGTGAATTAGCAAGTTTCAATTTAAGTAGATGTAAATTTTTCTTCATTTATATAACATTTGAATTCATATTCTTTTTTTATTAAAATAGAAAAATGAATGGATTTTATTTTTATTCTTATAAATTCAAATTATTGTCTAATATTTCTTTTAGAGATAATATATTTTTTTTAATAAAAATTCTACATACTATCACTATATCATATAACATTAGTGGGTGATCATCATTTAATAGAAAAACAGTTAACAATTAGGGTCACATAATCCACTTCACTTCTTCTCCCTTTGGTTCTTCTATATAAACCCCATACCCTGCAACCCTTGCACTCACCAACTCAAGAAACAACTCAATCAATTCCTCCCAAAGCCTAAACCAAATCCCATTTCTTCAATTCGCCACTCTTTGAGTTGTTTCCATGGCCAGCCTCAAGAATGCGTGCTTCGTTGCCGTGCTGTGCTTGGTGCTGCTGACGGCACCCACGGCACATGCCATCACGTGCGGCCAGGTCACAAGTTCCCTCACTCCATGCCTCGCTTTCCTCACCAAGGGTGGGATGGTGCCGCCGTCGTGCTGCGTCGGAGTCAGGTCCCTCAACGCCGCCGCAAAGACCACCCCTGACCGCCAGGCGGTTTGCAACTGCCTGAAATCCGCCGCCGCCGGCATCTCCGGATTCAATGCTAACAACGCAGCCATTCTCCCCGGCAAGTGTGGCGTCAACATCCCCTACAAGATCAGTCCCTCCACCAACTGCGCTACGTAAGAAAAAAAAAAAAAAAAGAACGTTCAAATTTTTTTTACTTAGTTTTCTAAATTTTTATTCTATAAATTAAAATTAGTTTACAAATAAGTAATTATATTTTTTTAGTGTTTTATTTTTCAAACAAACACCTGGTACATTTAGTTGAATCTTAACTATATTTTTTAGTAAACTGAGAAAGAATCAACTGTAAAAAGTAGTTGGTAGTTAAAAGTACGTTGATCTCAAACAATACAATGATTTTTTCATGTTACACTATATCTAATCATAGAAAGAATGAAAGGGAATAAGAGAAAATAAATTTAGTTTTGGGTTTGATTTTTAAGTAACTGTAAGTAGAAGTATTTTTAAAATATTATTGCATAAAAATTGTAAAAATGTTTTTTAACCTTTTTTTTTTCATTTTCAATGATTTATAGATAATATAACACAAAACTAAAGTAAATAAGACAAAATTTAAATTTTTGAGATGCAAAGGGGAATTTGAAAGAAAACTATAAAACATGTTTGATAGTTTTGAATGAACAATATATTTTTCATTCTAGTAGATATAACTTTACTTTCTTTTCTTTCTGTTATTTGTCTTATTTTTTTTTTTTTCAATCTAATCTTACAACATAAGAAGACAAATGCAATAAATGAGGAAATAGATGTATGGTTATGTAATTATTCAATTTAACGTTTTATGAAAGCTTTGTGTGTGAAAAGTGAGATTAACTCATCACTATGCAAACTACATTAATGTGAAACAAAGTTATATATTTTGATTTGAGATTCATTATGATGATTTATTTTTTGGTTACCTTTGCAGTATCAAGTTTTGAAGAGCAGTCACAGAAGCTGGCAGTGGAAACTACTCATATAGCATGAGTATATATCCTGAATAGTATAAGAATAAGACAAAAGGTGACGAGGGCTCCACTTATATGCCCCTCTCATCTTCAATGAGTTATTTTATCTGTATTTAAGAGCTTTTAATTATGTTGTAATGTTATTTACTCCTATATGTACTTTAAATTGGGTTTCTCACTATTTTGTCTTGGTGCTCTTTTAGGGTTCATGATCATTTATCACGTCTCAGTTTAGGTTGAAAGTCATTAAGAGAGACTTACTCTATTGGTAATATATAATTAATTGGATTAATTTCATTTTTTTAAAATTTAAAACATTTTTTATATAACAAACGAATTATAAATGATAATAAGCCAAAAAATCATTTGAAGATTTTTTTATAAAGTGTGAAAAACTTTGACATCACATTTTTTAGTCAAAAGATCCTTCTTCATCAACCATCATCAACCAAATAGAATTAAAATTCCAGAAATTCATCTGAATAACGAGTCCTAAATTCTATGATTAGAAATGTTTCTTTTTTTTAACTTTTTATGGTGATAAGATTGTTAAATGTCTTTCTCATATATTCACTAAGTTGGTCAAACATAAAATCAATAAATAGTCAAAAGTACTAATTGCATACATACTTTGGTAATACTTTGCTAATTTAAACACTTGCATTATTTAAATTTTGAAATATTTGTCTCCTTTCAAAATATTAGAGATTAACTAATTCTCAAGTAAATTAAAAACAACAATAAATATATTATTTATTGAAATAATTTTATAAAATAACCTTACTCTCACAGTAACTGGGCATGATTTTTATTTGTCATAAATTTTAAAATAAAATAGTTAATATTTAAAACTAAACAACAAAGAATTTAAAATTTATTTTAAAAACAAAACTTAGATTAAATTGGAAGATGAAATGTTATAATAATATTGTATATAAATATTTATTAATCTTTTTCATGTATATACATTTTTTAATGTTCTTGTCCTTCTTTAAACAATATGCAAAGGCTTGGCAATTGAAAAATAGACCCTACAAGAATAAAATAAATTAGTTTCACACCAAATGTCAGTTGCACAGTAGAAAAATATTAAATATTGGCAAAAATTTGGTTATCAATCAAAATAGTTACTAATTTTGTGACTGAAATGCATGGTTACTATTTTGTTTCGTTTAGTTGTCAAATTTAGTAATTAAATCTATGATTACAATATGATTGAAATGTGTGATTAATAGGAGTGATCGAAATACAAATTCTCTTAACTAAATCTATAAGTAGAAACAATATCTTAAATTTGTGATCGTAACTAAAATCAATGATTGATCTCTATACTTTTGATTTTGCCACTAAATTAGTCACTATGTTTTTAAATTGAATTATTTTTCAAAAATTACGAACATGGTAAGTATATAAAATACATATAGATATATTATATGTTGTATTAATTATTGATAATAAGAATAGCTTTATATAAATATTTACCGTAATAATCATATAAATTGTTAATAGTCTTTTCACTTCTTAATTAATAAAGATGAAAGGTAAAAAATATAATACTAAAGTGAAATCTAATTAAATATAATAAAAGTTTTATTTTGTATTTGAGAAGGTTGAAATTTTATTTCATCTATTTAAAGAAGTATTTTATTATTCAATATTCTACTCTAAAGGCTATTTCTCTCATTTTTAACTAAATATAATGGGGCTGTTCCTCTCATTTTTAACTAAATATAATTAGACTATTCTTCTCATTTTTAATTAAATATAATTTGTTTTTAACTAAATATAATTTGTTTTTAATTGTTCAATCTCTTCTTTCATGATCTAGATAAATAAAGATGTAGAGTCATAATAGATTTTTTTTTTTCATTTGTTTGGTTCACTCAAATCTAAGTCCATATACTTTCCCTTTGTTAATTTTAATAACTTTACATTAAAGTTATAATTCATTAGGTAGACACACTTATATAATATGTTTATTGGAATGTTTCTTCCCATGCACAATTAAATTCTATTTGTGTACATAAAAAATAAAATAAAAATGATAATAAACTGGGAAAGTATAAAAAAGGATAGTGATGTTGGACAAATTGACATCATATTTATAACTACAACATATGTTGATCTCTGATCGATTCATGTGTTGTCCTTCTTCCATTTGTGTATATGATAAAATAATTTTGATGGGATAGGAATTTTCCATTCAACTTTGTCTAAGATAGGATCAACAAAAATATCAATTGATATGCAACAGAAAAACAAACAACTTTCTTAACATATGAATGAAATATAGAAATTAAATCATGAATACGAATAATACTTTTATTTACTAATGTTGTGCATTCTTTCCATAACCGAATGCTTAGAAAGTATTCATAATCCACATATAAAAGTGAACATGGTTTCAAATTTAAAAAATTTACAAAGAAAAAAAATGATTTCATTTTATTGAAGAAATTTGATTTATTTTGCCTTTATAGTTTTTTTCTCTTAAAAGTTTTAACTTGTAGCTTTTCACTAGTAGCTTCCTTACTCTATCCTTCCAATCCCGTCCTTCCTTTAATAGATATTATTGTTATAACTCATATTAACTACTACCCTATTATCACATGTATATTTTCCTATTATAACATAATATTTTTCCTATTATACGAGTGTTCAAAATGTTCAAATCAATCTAAATTGTGTGAAAAGTGAATCAAATTGCAAAGTCATTTTGTACTATTAGAAAATTGTTAAATAGTGACTGAAATTAGTGACCGAAAAAATCGGCCACTATCGATCACATATTTGGTTATAGAAATCAGTCATAGAATTTGTTACTATACATCAGCGATCAGTAAAATAGCGACTGACACGTTTAGTCACTATTTTAATCAGTGACTGATTTTGATAATTTAATGACCAATTTTTTGGTTACTATTAGTGATTTTTCTAGTAATGTTGTCTCAAGTAAATTCAACTAAAATATTAAATAGTGGTCCTAGACCTGTCAATTTGGGTCGAGGCCAAAAAAGCACATAGGACCATAAAGTCTATGCAAGAAAAGCTTATAAGGCCAAAATGTCACCAAAAGCCACATGGGTCAGTGCCAACATATAGGCTAATTTTTAAAGTAAAAACCTTATTTTAAAAATAAAAAAATTATAAAATCTTTATATACATGAAAAACATTGACTTAATCCAAATCCAAACCTAATATAAGTAAAGACGGGTTGAACTTTAGGTCAAGTTAAGTCAAACTAGCATCATCTCAACTTGGTCGGCATGGACTCAAGTCAGGTCAATTCCAACTCAAGCCGAGACGAATCAAAACCACATCAGGCCAAGTTAGGTCTGACCCAAGTTGTATTGAATCAGGTCGAGTAAGGGTTAGGACAACATAGGTTAGAATGGATCCAAGTTAGACCAAGTTCAATTTCATGCAAGTAAGATCAGACTAAGATGGCTTGTGTCGAGCTAACTTAGGTTGGACCTATCTTGCCGAGTTAGGTCATACGTAAGTCAGGTTGACTCAAGCAAATATCAGGTCTATCTCAGTAGGTCTTTGGTCAAGATGGACAAGGTTGGGTTGGACCCATATTAGGTTGGGGGGTCATGCCAATATCAAAAGGGTCCATGTTATGGTAAGGACACGTTCTTCCTACACCTCCATAGACTCAACAAAAATGATCATTATAACCTTGATTAGAAAAAATAAATAAATCATACACCCCTAACCCTTTTGTATTCGAGATTGCATAATCCGAAATTAAAAAATTATGTTCCAGATTATACAATCGTGAATATAAAAAGAAATTACATTTCAAATTATATAATCTGAAATACAAAAAATAATTGTATTTCAAATTGTACAATCCAAAATACAAAAATTATATTCTAGATTGTACAATATATAATATAAAATTGTATTATGGATTGTACAATATTAAATATAAAATTGTATTTTGGATTGCAAACTCTAAAGTTTAGAAAAAAAAATTGTATAATGGATTGTATAATTCGAAATATAAAAAACAAATTGTATTCCAGATTGTATAATTTGAAATATTAAAAATTATTTTTCGGGTTGTACAATCCAAAAAGGATATTTTCAGTATTTTAAAAAAATATGGGGGTGCAAGAATAACTCATGGAGGTGCAGGAAGAATGTGTCTATGCTAACTTCAATTGTGCCCACGTCACATCGAGTCAATTTGAACCTACATCAAGCCTATGTTAGATCAAGTCTAGTGGAGTCAATGTCAAGCTAAGTGACTGACGCACCTCATGCTGAGTCAAGTCGAGTACACATCAGACCAAGTTGAGTAGGGCTCACGTTCAGCTAAGTCAAGTCAAGCCCATGTGCGCCAAGTCAAGCCAAGCCCCTATTATACGAGTCGAGTTGGGTCTACATTGGACACACGTCAAACCGAGTCAAGTTGGGTCCACCTCGGGCCGAATAAGCTAATTCAAGTCAAGCTCACTTTGAGCTGAGTCAAGCCAAATCTACATCGGGACGAGTCGAGACATCAAGCTGAGTCATGTGTCCACATCGAGTTATGTTAGATCGAGCACTTACCACTAGGTTAAAAGTTATAGTTATTAGTTAAGACGTAACTTTTTTTTTACTTCAGAGCGTAACAACCCAAGCGATACAATTCGATTGTGACGTAGCCCACCTAGCCTACATCACGGGACAATTTATGTTACCCGTAACAATCTCACTCTCCATAATTGTTCCACTAGGAATGGAACTCTTCAATTGTAACTTGGCCCACCTCGCTTATGCCACAAACAATTGTACAACCCGCAACGATGTCACCTTGAACAATCGCCCCACTGAGAATCGAACTCGTAACCTTAACTCTAATACTAATTTTTAGATCGAGCGCTTACAGTATGACAAAAGTTATAACCATTAGTCAGGACACAACTCTTTTTACTTAAGAGTGTAATAGCCCAAGTTTCATGATTCAATTGTGACTTGGCCTCCGCCACGGGACAATTGATGTCACCCGCAGCAAGTTAAGTCAAGTTGGTCCCTCATCGAGTTGGGTCTAATCAGACCCACTTTAGGCTGAGTCGTGTTAGGCCTACAATAGGTCAAGTAAAGTTGAGCCCATGTTAGTCTGAGTAGAGTTGTGCAAATGATAGGCCGATAAAGTAGAACCCATCTTGAGTTGAGTCAAGTTGGACGCACCTCAAGCTGAGTCCAATTGGGTCCGCATCAGATTGAGTCAAGTTGAGCCCATTTCTTGCCGGGTTAAGTTGTGCTCACCTCAGGTTGAGTTGAGTTGGGCCTACATCATGCCAAATCAAGTCGGACCAACATTTGGGCGAGTGAAATTGGGTCCATGTCGGACCAAGTATTGTTGGGTCCACATAGGGTCGAGTCGAATTATCCTTCGTTGGGCCAAGTTAAATAGAGCTAACTTTTGGTTAAGTCATGTTGGGCCTACAATGGTCGAGTATACTCAATTGACATTAGGTTTAGTAGAGTTGTGTAAATATTAGGTCAAGCCCACCTCAAGTTTAGTTAAGTATGGTCCAAATAAGCCCAAGTTGAGTTGACCCCGTCTCGGACGAAGTTAAGTCAAGCCCACCTTGGGTTGAGTCGTGTCAGGCCCACCTTAGGCCAAGTCGGGGTCACCTCGAGTCAAATTAAGTTGGGTCCACCTAGAGCTGAGTTGAGTAAGGCCCACCTGAGGCAACGTCGAGTCAAGCATGCTTCAGACCAACTCGAGTTGGCCTTGTCTCATGTCGAGTCAAGTAGGGCGTACCTCGAGCTAAGTAGAGTAAGGTCTACCTCAGGTCCAGTCGAGGATCCACGTCAGGTTGAGTCGTGTTGGGTCCACATCAAGTCAAGTAGAGTCGAGCCCTCATCAGGCCTAGTTGAGTCGGCCACATCAGGCCAGGTGAGTTGGGCAACACTGGGTTGATTCGAGTCAAGCCCACTTCGAGCTAAGTCGCATTGGGCCCATGTCGGACCAGGTTTAAATCAAACTATGTTGATTTAGGCTGAGACAGGATTAGCCAAGGTCTGATCCATGTCAGACAATGTCGGTCGTATCGAACTAAAGTTGAGTTGGGGTTGGCCTAGTGGGACAGGTTAGGTTTAGTCTTAACCTTCCAATAAATTGCAAATAATAAAAATTAATTAAGAATTAATTTATAATTAATATAAAATATTTAAGAATCAATTTATAATTTAAAATATTTTAAGAATTTGTACAATTTAATTTAATTGAAGTTTTGTGGTTAACTAAACCTACTTTGACCTTTATCTCACTTTATGTAGGGGTTTTGGAGGTTGATACTCGTTGGGAATGAAAAGAGAACTTCTTTAAAGAGTAGGTTGAAATTGACCCATGAGTCACTAACTATTCCTAAACCAAATTGAATATTTTTATTATATTATAATTAAAGCGTATACTTATAAAATCTTATCAATTTTATGGTTTAGCTCAATTGAATTTAATTATAAAACAATTTTGTTTTCTTTTAATAAAATCAACTATATTTAACTTTTTCATATAAGTAATTCATTTCAGTGTTTCATAAAAACAAATCAGCTTTATAATGTTGTAATTCAAAGGTGGACTGGGCTTTGACATCATTCCCAATCATGATGTAAATCTAAAAGTTAAAGTTCAAGGTCATCCTTTCGAGGTTAAGGTTTTTTTTTACTATAATATTAATTTTTTTAAACTAAAACTATAATTATTTTCGAACATTACACGTTATAATAACATTGTATATAAATATTTATTAATCTTTTTCATGTATATGCTTTTTTATAGGATTTATCTCCAATTGATAATTTGCTTTAAGGATACTTATAGTTGTTGAATTAACTTAGATCAATTGCTTGTTTAACTTCTTGTAGTGGTGACTCTCTTAACTGATTGATATAGTGTATGCCTAGTTTTAAGAGGATTCTTGAGTAACGCATGGCACACGATAATAAATATTGGAAGTCAAATCTCTAATGCCAAACATATCGTTGGCCTTTCACAATCCCATTAAACCTCTGTTGCTTTATTAAATTGTTGTAAGTTGCTCTTTGACCCATCAAGACCTTCAAATTGAATTTTTCGTAAACCTCGTGATAGTTTTTCTACTCAATTATAATATTTGTAAATAGTTAAAATATATATCTTAAAAATATAAATTAATTTGAAAAATAATTATTATAAATAACTTATATATGTTGTGAAAGTAGATTTGCGGAGATATTTTGAGACGTGTAGTGTTTGGTAGAGATCCTTGCGGGAGGTGCATTGAACATGGAAGAAGAACATGGGTTGTTGGGCACACTTTCGAACATTGGAGGAAAATTTGAAAGTTGATGGCCATTTCCTCCATGGATCTTGCTACGCATTCTTCCCATTCTGTTTCACTCTTCAACATCCCCTTATTTCCACCCTCTATAAATAGAGGATCCCCTTACTCCGAAAATACACAACACTAAGAGTTCCTCTTCTTCTCTTCTTCTTTTCTTCACATATTCTCTCTTCTCTTTCTCTATTTCTTCTCTAAATTTCTTGGGCATTTCTGGCTTTAGAGAACTTTCTTGCTAGTTCTGAGATCCTCAGTTTATAACTGAGAAGTTCCTGTTGTATCCTGTGGGACTTGCGCATTTATCACGGATAAGTCCTTAAGGACAGTGATATTTTATCACGCCTCCAGAATTTTAGTTTATTAATTTTCACCCGTCTTTTCCAATAATCTTAAGGACTTATGGCTGACGGTGTGGAAAACAACAACACTGTGCCGGATATGTCAAATAGTGCTTTCGGAACGTCAACCATCTTTGCAAAGTCGTTTCCAGATGTTTCAAAGATTGAAGTTTTCTCGGGTTAAAACTTCTGATGCTAGCAGGAACAAGTGTCTACCCTGTTAGACATGTATGGAGTTGCTTTTGCACTTACGACATCCAAACCGGACACCAGTTCTCTTGCGAAACAAATTGAAGATTGGATTCATGCAAATAAGGCATGTCGTCACACCATGCTCAATGCATTATCTAATGATCTGTTCGATGTGTATTGCTCCTACAAGGAAGCAAAGGAAATTTGGGATTCTCTTATTCTTAAATACACTGCCAAAGATGTCGTCCGACAAAGATTCGTTATCAGAAAGTATTACTGTTGGGAGATGATAGAGGACAAGGATATCAAGATTCAAATAAATGAATATCACAAGCTACTTGAAGACATTAAAGCAGAGAATATTGTTCTACCTGATGAATTTGTTTTGGAACTTCTGATCGAGAAACTTCCGCAGTCCTGGACAGACCACAAATAACAACTGAAGCACAGGTATAAATAGATGTCACTACCAGACCTCATCACTCACATCATCATTGAAGACACCAACCGGAAGGAGTGTGCTGCTACAAGAGCTAAGGCCTTATCTGCCAAAGCAAATATGATAGAAGACAGACCAGCTCCGGAAAGGTATGAGAAAAAAACCTGATCACAAGAAAAATAAATCTAATTTTTCCCGTCCCAGTGGACCCAAACCCACCTTCAAGAAGAAGGGAAACTGCTTTGTTTGTGAAAGGCCGGGTCATCATGCATCTCAGTGCAGACACAGGGTCAAGAACGAGAATCCTCCTAAGGCAAATATAGCCAAAGGGGAAGATACAATTTGTGCGGTCGTTTTACAATGAACCTTGTGACAAATGTGAGCAAATGGGTGGTAGACTCTGGAGCTACCAGGCATATCTGTGCAAACAAAATGCATTTTCCTCCTACTCTAGTGTAGGGGATGAGAAGAACAAGTTTGTCTTGGTGATTCTAAGACTACTTCTGTCCTAGGAAAAGGTAAAGTTCTTCTAAAGCTCACATCTGGGAAGACTTTGGCTTTAAGTGACGTGCTGCATGTGCCATCAATCAGAGTTAATTTGATCTCTGTAGCACTATT
>Ga0099824_1004130_pt1 | contig 21023 bp, 7 predicted proteins | sample SiratrowhiteBW_FD_76837 | JGI IMG/M metagenome (GOLD analysis project Ga0099824, IMG submission 76837) | Root nodule microbial communities of legume samples collected from California, USA - Siratro white BW | ecosystem: Host-associated > Plants > Roots > Nodule | place: USA: California... | reverse complement strand
GATCCTGTGTATCAGAAACATGTCTGAAGTATTCCGCTTGAAGGTTCTTTCTATTTATGAATTTCAGTTCTTTCCTTTTATGTATGGTTGTTCCTACTGTTATGCATACTGGTTATGGTTAGGTTGGGAAAGGAGTAGGCAAGAGGCCGAAGAAGTACCGGTAAGCCGTGAAAGTATGCATGATTGTTAGGAGTAGTTATACATGACTGGTGAGGTTGATATACATAACTGGAGAGATACCCCCGAGTGGAATCAGAGCCTAACTGATAGCCAGAAAAATGTGTCTCAATCCAAAAGTCCGGGTGCATTATGTTTGTATTTATGATGAGTAAGTAGAGAGAGAGAGGAACACCAAACTATGGATTACCCCTCTACGTCTACACCTACATGTACAAAAGATATCCCTATCACTTAAATGCCTTAAATAACATTTAATATACAATGATAACATTATCTTTTTATCTATATCAAATTATTGACAATACCACATGAGAACACTCAGCCCTGATCCCAAAATGACCTATAAATATATATTGATATTTCAGGAAGTACTCACTTAATCTTATATTTATTCACTTATTTTTATGCTTTTACTGACTTGAGTATCGGAGAATCTTCTACAGGCCGATCTTCACTCGGTATTTTCTTAAAGTCAATCCTATTCTACCTCAAAAGATTGTAGTCTATTTTCAGTAAAAACATTGAGTATTTGGAAAAAAATGGTTGTGAAGAATTTTAAATCACATAAACTTATATACTTATATGAAGGGATTTAAAATGTGTTTTTAAATATTTTTCAAACTTTCTTGCAAAGAGAGAAACCAAATACATTGTTTGAGGACAATTTTGACTTACCATTGTTTTACTATCTTTTTTAATTAATTATATGACTATTCTTTTAAAGTTTTATTTGACTTTTGAGAAACAAATTTAACTGTGAATAGAAAATGTTTTGATAATGATATTGTGAAGATGTTAATATTCAAGAAGCATGGTATGATACACATTTTATTTAAGGTATTTGACAGTCTTAAAATCAAGGTATTAACAAGAATCTTAATTTAAGACATTACATCCAATCTTAAATTTAACTAAGGAAAATTGTTTTTGAAAGTTAAAAACATGTGAAAAAAAAGTTTTAAGTTTGTTTTAATTGATTAGGATTTTATGTACCTATTAAACTGTTTTTTTATATGTTTTAAAACAAGATAACCAATTAAATCTTAAATTTAACTAAGGAAAATTGTTTTTGGAAGTTAAAAACATGTAAAAAAAAGGTTTTAAGTTTGTTTTAATTGATTAGGATTTTATGTATCGATCAACCTGTTTTTGATATGTTTTAAAACAAGATAACCAATTAGCTTTGTTAGCCGAAAAGAAAAAAAAATGTCTTTCAGAATAATTGATTAACTTCTTTAATAATGAATTAACTTTGTTTTAAGTTGTTTTTTAAAATAAATGAAAAGTTGAAATAATTGATCTTATCATTTTAATTGATTTTTAATTTTACTGAGAATAATCAATTATTAACTTAGGATAATCGATTAAATATTTATAAATTAAATCAGCATTTTAAGAACTTTATGAATAAAAAAATTTTACTTTTTCATACATTTGATAATACATTGAAAAGCAAATTGACAAATGTTTATAGAGATCATTTGAGTTGTTCAAGAATGTTTTCAAGATTGTTTAAGAAATTCTTTCAGAAAAAGATGCGCTGAATTTTTTTGTATAGCTTCTACACTTGTTTTATGGTAATGTTTTTCTTTTTCTGAGTTACTAAAGTGTTCTAGTTTATATATTCTTGAGTGTTGAAGGGTTGATTTTGTTTATTTTCTCTTGATATGATCTAAAAGTAAGATATATCCTCTTGTTTGTATCTTAGAGTTAATCTTGTGATATTTTTTTTATCTTGTATATATTTTGCTTATATTGAGTGTTTAAAGATAATAGATTCTAATTATGTGGAATAATTTATTACATAAATACGTATAAATTCTTGTGTCATCTCTATTTCTTTTTCTATCTCTTTTATTTATATTTTTGTTAATAAATTCACAACTCAATTACATTCAGTTTTTAAATAAGAACAATTTTGAAAGATAAGAACAATTTTTCAGAACAAAAATAAAGATAGAGTCAATCTCTTCAAAAAGATTTCAAAACCAAATCACTCATTCTTAGTTTAACTTAACCTCAAATTATTTTCTAAAATTGTATATAAGCTTCTATAAACAAATCCCTCTCATCCAGCATTTTTGGTTCCTCGGTCAATAGTAAGTGAATGCTCAATTTCTCTTATTTAGAACCATAAACAAATAAAGAAGAAAATAGAATGAATCACCCAATTGGGTGATGGGTGAGTATTAAAAAGAAGAGGGAACAGTTTCATATTCAGACCATCAAAACCTGGCTCATGGAATCAATTCAATGAATGACAAGGGCAGGTTGAGGTCCACCCCATACTTTGGGAGAGTGGTCCTCATAAGTCTCATAACATTGTTAGAACACTGGTCCCCATTAACAAAATATCAAAACATTGCCACAAGAGACAGTACAAGGAGAAGGGTTCATAAGGCTGCCAACAACTCATGCAGCTAAGTTCTGTCAAGGTCCTTCAGCAAGAGTAGTACTGCAATAAGTATGTGTTGCACATGACTAAAAACAAATCGCAAAGTTAGGTGAAAACAAAAGAAAAAAATATCAACATAGCCTTGTGTTATTTATTTAAAAAAAAGTCGAGAACAAATTTCATCATTGAAATGACCCTTATGAAGAAACTGTGAGAATTCTTTTGCATCATTTATCTGCTACATTATAAGGCCAAAGCCAGATTATGTTACATGTTGGTTATTTGTCATGTGATCAAAACGCACGTGCTATCATGAATCACTCGTTAATGTGAGTGTTCTGGTTGTTGGATACCATTTTGTTTCCTTAATTTGTTGCATTATTGCTTCCAATTTTGCTTCTGAACACACGTACATAACTATAGATATGTAACACAAACGTAGAGGTAAAAAGTCTTTTGACTCAAAAAGATAATTGAAACTCATGCTTGAAGAGAGAAACAAAGCCCCACCCTCTTTTTCTTCTTTCTTTGAGGCGTGGAAAATGATTAAGGATAGAGGGGTAACTGTTGAAGTGCCCCACCATGGAAAAATAAAAATTAAAGGGTCAAACTAGAAAAGAAAAAGATAAAAGGTTTTTGAGACTAGAAAAGTGGGTTGCTTGTTCTTCCCATACTTTTTCTAGCTGGTAGATTCTCTCCAACATCTAGCTGGGAGTCCATTCAGTGGCAAGGGGAATGGACCATACTGAATTCCACACTTGGATCCTACCACTTCCCACCTGCACACAAACACAAAGCCTCTCAGTAATCACATATGACATACATATATACTAGCATGGTCAGAATCCTATCTATATAAGATCTACCTTTTCTAACTTTCTCTAAGTTATAGATGCATTTATGCACATGGTGTTACTAACATACTCATTTTCTTTTGTTTTCAATGTTGGTAGAATTGGATTTCCAACTATTCAACCCTATAAGGGTATATGTTAAAATTAACACTTATGGTTCTCCTTTGTTCACAACTTGATCCATTTCCAAAAGCAGAAACTGTTGAAGCTTTTAGTTTAGTTCTTCTATAGTGCAATATAATAACAGTATAATTAGTTATACTATTATTAAACGTTGAACTTCATATACTGATAAAATTGTCCACTGGTGTAATGTATTCATGCATATAATCTTTATGTTAATGTTTTTTTTACTTCCATTTTATTCTTCATACCTTTTATTTTTTATAAATATATATATATATAGATTAATTTATATTATATTCTACAATGAACAGGAACCACCAATTGTTTTGGAAAATTCAGCATTACTCTTTTCTGACAGACATACTTTACACTCAATGATGTCCAGTTCTGTCATGTGAGGAAACATTATTACCATGATATGTGTAATTCCTCAATCAGGATTCATGTAACTCAACCCTACCAGAAGAACGTGTTAGTTTCTGAGCTATTCCGAGTAGGGTCTCATCACCATGTTTGCTTTTAAGAAAAATGTATATTTCTACTTCTGCACACCCAGATTCTCTCATCATTCTTATTCTATATCTTTTTAATCTAACAATGTTTGTGGTTTTTTTTTCTTGTTACACTGTAATAACTATTTTAAAAGTAATGTAAAGAAAGTAATTACAACTACAATAATTAACAGTACATTTTGTTTCCCTAACAATGAATGCTATATATTCTCTTAACAGTCTTTATATGATTTAAAAGGTGTGTTTTTTTAATAACAGACGGTTTTATTTGTATTCACATTGAACAAAAAGTATTTTCATTTATGATAAAATATTTGGTAAAATTTTATATTTTATAATATAAATAAAAGCAAAAACTGCATGCATATATTATGCAAAAACTTTATATTTTCGTATTCACATTTTTAAATTTCGAAAATACTAATCGATTTTAGTGATAGTAAACTTAGCAGCATATATAATGGATAAATGAAAATTACTAATATAACCCTAAAGTTTTAAATATATTATAGGAAAATTTGTTAGGGCTCTTATTAATATTTCCTTTATTTTTAAATGATTAGTATTCATATAAACGGAACATCTTAACTTTTTTTCTATTATTTTGCACAGAATAAATTATTTGCAATAATTTTTTTTATGTGAAATCGAAATAAATAAATAAATTAGCAAAACTAAATACACATTCTCTATTCGACAAAGATTTTTATGATTTGTTTTCAGCATGATTATAAATGTTTAACTAAAAGATTTGGCTATACTTATAACTTAAAGTAACAAATTTATAATTATAATCAATATAAACTATCTATAGCTTTTTGTATTTTTAAAATTACACTTTCCTTCAGGTCTAGCTTTTCCCCTCCACTTTCAACATTATATATGTCTCTAGAAAATAAAATGAACATTAAGTCCGAGTTATGTTTGAAAATGATAGTCTGAGCGTTCAATTCAGAGTACAGAGACGAATCTATTTGGTGGAGTTTTGGGGGCAACTGCCCCCAGAAACTTTTTTTTTCTTCTTAATGTAATGTTTATGTATAAATATAAATGTCTTCATAAAACTCAGTATAAAAAGTCAATCTACAATAAGAGTATTTTCCCACAAATTTATATATATCAGTATTGGTCTCCAACATAAAACTTTTGAATCTGTCATAAGAAAAACATCATTTTATATGCCAAAGTTTGTATATCAAGAGTATGAAATAACAGTTAAACAATTAAAAATTAGTAATAATATATATTTTCCAAACACACTCATGTATGTGATGATTTGTGATATTGAAATTGATTTTGGTTGTTATTCAGATGGGCCCTTTAAGTCATTATTTTCCATGAGTTAGCATGTACTGCTATAGATGCTTTTAAGCTGTCTCTCCTTGGTGTTAATAATAATCCATATTCATTCCTCTCTCTTTCTTTGTTTTTAGCATATTCTTTTCTACTAATTAAGCAACAGTACCTAAATTTGGTGACCAAATGATGGATCATAATCAGTGTCTCCAGCTTGGCAAGCTCATTGCCAGGGCAGGCATGTACTCCACTACCAAATGGCATGAAAGTATTGGGCTTTGGTGCCACCTATTTAAACAAACAACAAAGATAAATAATTGTTCTACCTGTTTGAAAATGATGAAATGTCTTTTGCCGTACACAATGATAAAACTGGTTAATTAGCCTTATCCATGCACATATCATTACTTTTTTTTGTTGTTTTCTCATTTCAGCATACCTCAAACCTTGAAGGGTTGAATTTCTGAGGCTCTGGAAAATACTCAGGATTGTGGTGAATATTTCTGAATAGAGGCATCGCTTTCCACCCTTTTGGTATTAAGAATCCTGTGGTCAAATACCAAGTGAGTCATTCATTTATAAGACCATAAGTTTTCAAACGAATATGTTTTCACTTTAGACCTTTGCAGAATGTGGTTTTAAGAGCTCATAATAGTAGTCACTTTGCATGGTGCATTTTTGGACCCCCAAGAAAAAGTTTGAAATCTTGCATATAGGTTAAATATTCTTCTTACCCTTATACTCCACATCAGCTATTGCTTCTCTGAAAGGGAATGAAATAATGCTTGCCATTCTCAAACTCTCTAACACAACCTGACCAAGATCACAGTTTCCATTATTAGTCACTTGCAACAAATTAACTCAACACTTAAACAACTGGAATCAGCAGGAACTTATAACACGTTTACTTTTTATTTTCTTGGACCAATTGTGGATAAATAAGATGAAAGAACTTTTATAAAAGTGAAATATATATATAGTTGCTTTTAAGTTATCATAAAAAAACTTTTTTAGTTTATTTAAATAAAGATATGTAAAAAACGATATGTAAAGAATATGTAAAAAATATGACATTAACTTAATTGAATGGCCTAAATATTATCAAGAAACTTATTCAGCCTACCTTGTGAGTAATTCTCATGTTTCTAGTCTGATCCCAACTCAGTGGTATGTTACCTTCATTAGACTTGTGAATTGCCTTCTGCTCTGCCTGCAAAGCCAACATTACCACAAATTATAGTCATTATTACTAACACAAACATCACAATACTACACACCTTTTTCTCACAAAGAAGATAAGCTCAAGTTAAAGTTTCCTTTCTTTATACCTTTACTGACTCCAGAAGTTTCGGTTCATCATGCAGGTACTTTACAACCCATGTCATGGCACTGGCTGTGGTGTCCTGAGCAGCAAAAAGCACCCCAATAATGTTATCAGCAATTTGGTCATCAGATAACACTTCCCCTCCTTCACCTTTCCAATTCAATAGACAACTCAACAGATCCCTTTCGACCAACTTCTTCTCCTTCCTCTCACAAATTATATCGCTTATAATCTTCCCAAGTCTCTTTCTAGCCTACAAAGAACATATACACGTGTGTGTGAGTAGCTTTTCATACAACCCAGTTACAATTTTATGCTGAAACAAATTTTGAACAAATGCAACTAATGTGATCCTTATACAAAAACCTTGAACTTGTACTCAAAATCACGTCTCAACCTGTTTAAAACCTTCTGAATTTGTTGAAGGCAATTAGTATTACTTACCATCAGTGCTTTTTTGTACTGGGTTCCTGGAATGCAAGTTGGGAAGGAATTGTAACCAGCATCCACTATACGGTAATTCTTCTTTAGCTCCTCCCTCGAACGTGGCTCTAGATGGCCAAAAGTTGTGAGGATTCCAACTTCAAAAGAAATCTGCAAGCAAGCATTCAACGGTGGACCACTTATTAACTCTCATTACAATAAAAATATACATAAAAAATGCAGAAAAATGAGAGACTGACAGCAAGTCCTTGAATATGAATAATAATATAATAATCGATCCAATCATTCGTCCAATGTCAGTGAACTAGTTTAATATAAAAACAGCACATAACAACAATACATGTGTATATATAGTGTTGCAGGAAAATTGAACCTACCCTTTTCATTTCCTTAAACATGTTAATGACTAGGCCATCACCCCAAGAGTTCATGCCAGATAACACTAAGGCTTCAATATGGGGCACCAAGTTGCGAAGTGCTTCAAAAGAAAGTGACCTCTGAACAAGCTTCCTCAGACGAGTGTGGTAGTCTCCCTGGTGGAAGAACAAAGCATAAGGACCAATCAAACGCTCTTTGCTTTTGGGGTATGTTGGTTTGAACAAGTGAGCTTGAGTCACTAGCACAAAGCGTGCAGCCTCAGGGCTGATCAGCATCACGCAGGGACAACCCAAGATGTTGGTCTTAAATATTTCACCAAACCTAAAATCAAACATAATGTTTAGTCGGCTATTACATTCACAACTTCTTGCATGTCTGAATTCACACTTGAAATGTGAACAAATATAACTATTAACTTCTTAAAATTATATTCAAAACATTAAAAATCACATCCGAGTTGAAAAACGTACACTTTTTTCATGTTAAAGAAGAGGTGGTATAATGTAATGTAATATAATATGATATATTACATGCATGTGTGTGAAGTGGAAGTAGCATAGTGAGAAACCTTTTGTGTTTGGTGGAAAAGTAGACATTTGGGTCTTGGGAGTAGAGTTGGAGGGTTTCTCCTATGTACGGCCACCCCATTGAACCTGGAGGGAGCTTTGCGGTTGTTTGGTTCTGAGGTTTTCTTCTGGTCAGTTTTGGTAAGAACATGAATGAAAATAAGGTAAGCAAAATGACAACGATGTAAGCGAAAATTCCATCCATTGGTGGTGTTACTAGACTCTCTTGTTTGGAAAGTCAAAATGTTAGCCTTTTCTTATAAAAAATGGAAAAAGAAATAAGAATTGCAGAATAATTTGAGCTCTGCTAATTTGGAGTCATCAAGGGGGGAGAAGCAACCTTATATAGAACAATAACAGCACATTCTCGTATCCTTGGTGTTCATGTGGGACCGACCAAGTAAGGAGTTAACTTTATCAAGTTAGAAGTGAGACAAATGTGTATGAAACCTCTAATGTTAACGTAAATCATTTGTTTGGATGGGTGAGGAAAAGTGAGGGAGTGATAATTAAAAAAAAAAAAAATTAGTTTAGAAAGTGAAATTGTTTATATTAAGATGAAATAGTTTTGGTGTTTGTATTATTTTGAAAGATGAAAAAGAGGGAGGTTATTGGAGTCTTGGTTGGTGGTGAGCAGGCTGTGGCATCCAGCTAAGGAACCAGATATGGAATTCTTAAGATCTCCGAGGCTCCACTTCAGTGCCTTCTACTTCCATCACCTTCATGCCCCCACCTATGATCCTTCTAGGACCCACTTACTTCTTCACTCAAATCACACTCAAAAACCATTTCAAACTTCTCTTGCCCCATCAAAAACCTATTTTCATCTTATTTTTCTTCTTTTTAATGAATTAAAACTCTGCATAAATAGAAGAAGAATTGGATTGATATCATATATATACAGCAATTATTCTTTTATAGTTATTTTATAACAATAATTTTGCTTGGAATCAAACTAACAATTTTGATTTTCATATCAGTTTTTAGATCCACTTGAAGAAAAAGGTATAGATGTTGATACTGTTCTTTCGATTCTATTTTTTTATTAGTTTAAACATCATAATTGATTTGATTATAACTTGTGGTCTATCTTATCTAATTCACATGATACTATAATGCCACCTACAATAACTCTTCGTTAGTATCGAAAAAAATTATTATATCACTTAATCGAATTATTTATCATTAAAAAGGTAATAAATATAATTGATATATATTTCAATGTATACAAAGTTTATATTTTTCTCTTAACAATTTTATTTTATATTAACAGTATATTTTTTAATCAAGATTAAACTTATATTATTTAATTAGGGGACACAATTTGTTGCCACTTGTAGTGGTGGTAAAAAAACTTTTCTTTAGTCTATTTAGATTTACTCAAATACTGTTAATAAATATTATAGAAGAGAAATAAACATATAGTAGGATCTTTTATGATATAAATGTAAAATTGAAATAAAATATTATTAATCAATTTTTAATTATTAATTATACAAGCAACATTTCAGCAAGTATTTTTTTAACGATTATGTATTGATATAAAGTAGTCACATTAATCAAGTGAAACAAATGATTTTGACTATTCTCATTTGAAATACAAATTTTAACATATTTTTATTTTCATATCCATTTATAAGGATTTTTACAATGTTGTTTTAATCAAGTTTTGGTTAAAAATAAATTTGAACCAACATAAAATTTATATTTGATTTGGTTTGGTTCGGCTTTAATATAAAAAAAAAATCAAATCAAACTAAATCAAATTTTGTAGTTTAGTTTGGATTAGTATTACAATTTTATTGTATTGTTTTTCTATTAATACGTGTATTTGGTATTATTAGTTTGACATGACAATTTAATGTTATATCATCATAAATCGTTTAATTTTTTTATTTCATTATAATTAAATATTTTTCTTTATAACACTAGCAAAATCATTATTTTTTACCAATGAAGAAAATAAAATAAAATATAACGGTACAAAGGAATGTTAGATAACCTGTGGGTTTACCTTTCATAAGCCTAATAATGTAAAATATTACATTTAATTAATGTGACCTAATATTTCTTTTTAATTAATGTTTTGGAAGAAAGAATTCATTGCAGATATTTGATACAATTAGTCAACATGTATAAGAAATTATAATATTATATCCAAAATAAAATAAAATATTAAAATAATAAATTTGTAAGTTTTATTTTATTTTATGTTATTTAATTTTTTTTATTTTTATTCAATGTGAAATTTAAAGTTATTTAGATTTCAAACACATATAAAATATGATATCTTAGAAAATGAGTATATGTGTAACTCAGTTTCATAAAATCAACTTATAATGTGATATTTGTACCTTACATATATTATTATTTAATTATATATCTAGTCAATTTGAGATTTTCAATAAATCCTTTCTCGAAGAATAAACATCTTAAGTGTGATACTATATGTTTTATGAATGATCCAACTAGAATACAATAGTTTGTGGATGACACAATAAATCTTTTTAAGATAACACTTTTTTATATGACTTTTATTACATCTTAGTAAATAAGTTCATATCTAATTCAATCATACAAAACCAGCTTATAAGGTAATATTTGTACTTACTTGTATGATTTGATCATATCTCTAGTTTATATGAAATTTTCAATATCAAGCAGATACACATATTTTTTTTTAAATCTCAATTATCAAAAAAGAAATTTACATAACTATTAAAATAGAGTATTAAATAATAATTTAATGAATATCAACTAATTATAAAAAAAGTTGAAGCTCTCACTTCTACCAGAGATGAGACATTTCAATAGTTTATAAAATGAATGTAAATCTCACTTTACAAAATCTGATTTTTGGTTTAACAAAATTGTTAGACCTATTGGACCACGACTATCAAACCACTATTGTAATATTTTTTTTTTAAATATTAAGAGAGAAAGTATATTGGAAACTAACTAAATTTTAGTGAATATCAAATAAGTGAAATCATTGAGAAATAGAATAAAAATTTGTGAATAAAAGAAATGTACTTCAAATTAAAAAAAAAAATTGTTTGAAGCTTCTAAATAGAAGTTAAGAACTTAATTTCTATCTGCTTTTAATATTCCATAATTAATTAGAATACAAAAATAATCATGAAAAATAATTAATATTTGGCAAACCTACCTAGCAATTGTTTTGGAAAATTTAGCATTACTCCTTTCTAACAGACAAAACTTTACACCCAATGATACCCAATTCTGTGATGGGAGGAAACATTATTATAATTTTATGTGTACTTGATCAATCATGCTTCTTGCAACTCAACCCCACCACAGCAACGTGTTGATCTTTGTGCTCTTCTGGATAGGGTCCTTTACCACCATGTTTGCTTTCAACAAAAATAAAGCATATTTCCACTACTGCACACTCAGATTCTCTGCTCAACCTCGCAAACTCCACATATCATCATACTATTTCTTGTCGACATAATAAATTTACTCTATTTCTTTAGGATATAAATGACTGTCTTAGAATATCATCAAGTATTTCTTATACATAAGTCTTTATATATATAATAATATAAATGAAAAAAAAATTATCATATCTAGGCTTGATTTTTTTTCACTATCCTTTGTAAAGAAAATATTAGAATAGATAGAATTTTAAAAATTTACAAAAATAAATAAGTCGCATTTTATGTTTGAACATGAAATTAGAAAGAAGGCATAGACACAGAAAACGAATTTAGTTGTAAAATTCTCATCACAAAAAGTGTGCTCATTGAACGCAACTTTAATCTTTTTAATCAGCTGTTAATTAAGTGAAGTTTTAAATAAAAAGGACAACTTCATTTTTGACTTCAATGCAAAATTAATCCACAAAAGTCATGCATGACCGTAACAATTTCAGTTGATTAATTTTAAATGTAAGGCTTGTTTGAATATGACGACTTCGACAAAATACTAAAATCATTCTATTAAATTCGTGTATATTGTTCATGACTTTGGAATAAACTGAGTTTTTCAATTCAACCAACGTCTAATGACACTTAATTAGGGACAACAATTTTACACCACTTATCTTTTGTAGTTAAAATTGGTTTTTGGTGTAAAGAGAAAAGTTGTTTGAGTCCATATATTTATAAAAATAAGTAAGAACCTACTTATATAAACATATGATTGTTCTATTATATGAAAGTATCTCGTAGTAAATTGTAATGAAATTTAAAGTTGGTGGTGCAAAAAGTGTTGGTAGATAAATTAAAAGCACGACTTTTAATTGGTTCTAGGTTCTTGGATACTTGATTATAATGGTGAATTGTTTAAAGAATACAGTTCTAACTGTTTAAATTAGTTGACAGAATTGTATAGCTGGATATTAGTTGACTGAAAGTCTTCCACACTAAACACAAATTTATTTCATTAATGTAAAAACAAAAACACAAAAATCGTCTTTGATAAGATAATTTCAATGTATAAGTCGTACTTGTTAAGTATGATTTCATTTGTTTTTAAAAATATATAAAGTTGTCTTTTTATAAATAATTTTACCTTTAGTCAGAAAAATCAATCTAATCTAAATCATGATAATTTTACACGAATTTACGATAGACATTCTTTTAAAATCAAAGTCAATTTTAGAGTACACAACTTCTACAAAGCAAATTAATATTGTATTTAATAAACACGAATTCTTCTTTGCAAAATTACAATTTGTCAATTTTTTATTTTCAAAATCTGGTCATTCTAATGATAATTTTAAATGAAATTGCACTGGAATTTAAAGAAGAAGAAAACAGTCATTTTTATATTCATATTTTTTAATAATAGTTAAAATAATATTTTAATAATAATAAAACATATTTACATATAATAATTAATCCTGCATTAATATTGAAGTAGGTTCAAAAGTTTCATATAATAAGAAAAACTATCAGGGTACTTATGTTAAGATTTCCTTAATTTATCTTCAGTTACTATTATTGTTACAAATGTGACATCTTAACACTTTTTATTAGTTTTCGCAAAATAAAAGGTTTCCGATTAATAAAAAAAATCCAGATAAACAAGTAATAAAATAAACAACAAATTAGAAAGACTCATACACATTCTATTCACCAAGATTTTATATCTTTTGTAAGATTCCAATATATATATATATATATATATATAAAACTAAACCTAACTCGTTTATAATTATAAACCCTAAACACGTTTATAATTTCTAATTATAATCAATGTAAAGATAAACTTATATCTTTAACTTATTTTTGAAAGTAAAGCTAACTAAATAATAGAAAACAAAACATTTATATGTACGCTTTCTGATTTAGAAATGTTTAAATTATGGTGCAAATTTTTTCTTGTATTGTCACATATTTACGGTGTCATTCTTCATTATTTTAAAAAGTACACTCTCTTCGGCTCAAAACATTTTTCTTCCATTACAATATTTTTTGACAATTTTCTAATCCTTATTATGAACTTTAAAATAAAATTTAGTTCTGATTGAAGTTTGAAAATGATATAGTTTGAACGTTCAAACCACAGAAGAATCTATTTGGTGGAGTTCTGGGGCAACTGCCCCCACAAACTTTATATATTTCTTTAAATATAATTGTTGTATAATTATAAATGTTTTCACACGCAATATGAAAAGTTAGTATTTATTATATACGATGGTTTCTGCACTATGTGAGTATTGGTACCACATTTGTTTTTGGATTTGCCTTCAAAATATCATTTTATAAAGTTCAAAACTATTTTAAAAATATAAGTTAGATGTTCATCTATATTTTATTCTAAATTTTATTGTTTTCAAAAGTTTTCTTTTCTATATTTTCTCCATCTAAATACAAGTTCTTTTTATTATCATTTCTCTATCAGATTGAGGTTATGCAAATTTGGTGCTGTATAAATCAAATTGAAGCAGTTGAATCTTGGTTGTGGTAAGTAAAATTAATCTTATCAAGTTGATTTTTTTTTTCCTTTTTGAGTGGTTGGTTTAAGGGGAAGTGTTCTTTATGTATATTTAAATATGGAAGCTTAGGTGGATTGTTAGGAGTGATTCTGAAAGAGTTGTTGTATAAAAATAATTTCAATTTAGATAAAGAGAGTTAATGTTTTTTTTTTTTTTTAAATGATAGGTATTTTAAGGTATAAATCATATGATTATATTGTTAAGTGAAGAATGTGATTGTTAGTTTGTATGGATATTAGTATGATTATATGTTTAAGAATACGTTTTGTGAAAGAGGTATGATTTTTTCTAGATATTAGAAAATGTTGTTGATAATAAAATAAGGAAGACTTATTTTTTATATCCAATTTAAAAAGAAAGAAGGATATTGAGGTCACACTCAAGAAATATAAGAATGTAAGTAATAAAGATTGATCGTCATAATTTAGCCTGATAAGATCATATTTGGATTCTTATAACTCATAACTCCGTAAAAGGTTATAAAGAGAAAATTCAATTTTCTTTTAAAATTCATTTATCTCTTTTATTACATTTCTAAATATATCCTTTTAAAATCTCTCTAAATTCTATATTAATATTCAGTAAGTAAGCTTTAATAATTAACTCCTACTAATCTGATATTTAATTCTCACAAAATGCATGATGAAGGTTACTATACAAGTAGGGCATCATAGTCACATGACACCTTTCTTCAGAATGTGAGCTCTTGGAACTATATAATTGAAAATATTGACAACATAAATGATTTTATACTGAGTGTGCAAAAATAAGGATGTCACCATATTATAGGTGGAGATAGTTAAACTAAGTTGTTGGTATTAAAGATGAGTATGATTCCAAACTTAGCAGCTATTATGATATAACAAACTATCTTTACTCAAGTTGTCTAAGTATCAAGAGTAACAACCATCATTTTCACCACTTGTTAGTGGTGTTACGAGCTCATGTTTTCCAAACTTTAACTGTTTTCATGCTATATCGTACATGGGTGAACCTGCATTTCTAGATACTTATCACCTATATTTTTTGTATGTAATTATAGAATGTTGATAGTTATGTTATTTTCTATAGGTAGAATGTTGGATTTTTTTTTTTTTTTGTCTGTAATAGCTTAAGCAAATTTCAAGTCCATGTTGCTTGCATGTACAATTTTTGTGCAGTTTTGTATAAAGGGTTAAAACATCCTAAATGTTCTCCTTTATTTATTTTTTATTGTTGATAAAAAAATTATTTTTTTCATCACCAACAGAGGATATATAAAAGTGAAAACACTTTAACGGGACTTCAACCCCTTTACAAAAAATAAAAAACAAAAGATCCTAAGCATTATGAACCAAGACTTTCAACATAACATTCCTAACTTGTAGATTATTTGCCAATTTAGGTCAAAAAGGTGTTTACGTAGAAAAAAAAAAATATATATATATATATAATCAATGAGAGTGGAACCTAACTTGAAGAAAAAATTAGTTTGAATGAGAAAAACATAGTAAAAGAATTTGACCAACTAATTCAGAGGTGTAAGATGAAAGAAATAAGGAGTATGTATTAATTTGGAAATGAGAGGACATACAAGAATAAAGAGTGAGGTATGCGTATAGAAAAATATGTAATAATTTTTGTGGGAAAATGAGGTTATATATGACAAATTTTAAAAATTTAAGGCTTTACTTATTATATAGCTATGTGCTTAGAGGATGGTACAAAATAAAGTTGTCATACTTGATAATCTCATTATAAAAAGAATTCAAGTGAGTGATGATAGGTGTCTTAAGTGTGAGACAAAAGAAGAATATGTACTTTTTTACATGTAGGATTGTAAGTAAAATTTGAGAGATGGGCAAGTTCTGAATAGACAAGCAATCTATACATTTGAGGAACACTTTCTTAATTTTGAGGTAATAAAATTAAGTAGGAAATATAATGATGCATGAAATATTGTGTAGAATGACTATCACTTGGTCATATAAAAATAATTTATTTTAATGTGTTGGAAATTTTTATTTTAGTTAAAATTAAATCATGAACCTAAATAAAAGAAAAATACATAAAAGTTATAAAAGTTAAGTATATATATATTCCGATTGGTGTTGAGTGTAATATTTAAGTGGATGAATATAAGATTTGAATAATTAGAATGGAGTGGTACAAAATAGATGACATGTATTCAGGTAGATCCTGTAAGAGAGAAACAAACATTTGGGTGGGGAACATAGAATAGAAAATTCATAATTTTTTGAGTCTAGGCATATTGTGCGTATTCTTTTGTATGATAATCAAGTTGCCAATATGTTGGTTATTACCAAACAAGCTGATTAGACACAAATGTGGGTGGATTCTAAAAGACGTTATTCACACACGTAACACCCTGTAAAGAACCAAGGATTTTAGAACTATACATAGAGAACAAAATCTTTTGACAATCTGTTTATGCTTTATATTTTAATTTTTTATGGAAATTGAAGCATCCTCAAATATTTCCATATTAATACACTTTTTATTACTAATAAAAAATAACTTCTATACATAATGCATATATTATTCTCATTCAATTCATGATCGAAAAAAGTTATCTGCCGACAAAAAAAAATATCAAAGAAATTATAAAGTTGTGGCTCGATTTTACCTTTATATATTTATTAGTTGTTCCAATTATTTCTAACAACATCCAACTTTGAAAATCAATACATTTCTTTTTCTTTCTATTCGATTCTAACATATTAATGTTTTTACTAAAAATAAATACATGAGACGGATAAAAGATACAAATAATATATTAGGTATTCAAGTATGAGTTTAAGTTTTACATTGAATAGAAATGAGAAAGTTGAGCACCATATAAAAAAAAGAGACCTACACTCTAAATGTTTTAAGATTTTAAATTAAAGGTGGTATCATTCTCCTATACAGACTGACTCTTGTCTCATTCTTACTATATCTCTCCAATTTTGTCTCTCAAATTATCCAACATGTTTGTGAAGACCTTCCTCAAGTTAAGATTATACTTTGAAGGTTAATGAACATATATGCAGTTGTTGGTATGAATGAGTTCATTGTTGCTTGAACGTGCACAATCATGCATGGGTGAGAGTGAGGGTGATGGTGATAGTGATGGGGATGGTGTGGGTACGTATGATTCATAGGTGTCAGGTTTAGATTCCTGATCTTTTCTCTTGGTTTGAACGTGTTAAAGGGAGAATGGCTCAAGGTGACAGGGTAATCTATGGAGATACTGAGGTATCAATTGCAAGAACAGCTGTCACCTTCTGAAATCACCTGATGAACGCGTGGTCACCATCCACCCTGCACGTATCACTGCCATGCCACTAATTTCCCAATGGTGCATGCCCACTCCCGTTTTAGTAGGTTTCATTCAACCTGATACGTTCAAAACAAGAAAAAGTGTTTCATCACTTGCATGGCTATACCTCAACTAATGCAGAAATTTCGTACGTGGGGCCTCTCACACTCATCTTGCACCACACCTACACCAACATTAATTCTTCCATGTCTGCATATGTTATAAACCTAAATCTTAAGCTAGTTGTTAATGTTATAATGTTGGGGATAATATAAGAGGATCTAGAATTGATTTTCTAAGTGATTACCATGGTCAATTTCTTTTCATTAAAAAAATAAAATAAATAAAATGAAGCATTTGAGTGATTCTTCAATTCTTATACAAGAAATTATTTTACCTTCTTAAAATTGTTCATTCACAGTGCATGGTTGCGCATATTTACATTAATCATGGTTGCATATTTACATTAATCATATCATGATCTGATCATTGTAACTAAGGTTCAAGATAAGAGTATCATGTTTAGTGTAAATTAGAGTATAAATGAGAATAGTTTATGAATGAGGAATTTACTGTTTGAAAATATTTTGACTAGTTGAAAATATTTTTGTTTGAAAGAGAGTGTATCAAAGATCTATTATTTAAATAAAAGTTTATTAAGTATTTAAGTATAAATCTAAATTACAATTTTAATAAAAATAAATAGTTGAACAATATATTAAAAAAAAAAACTCATGAACTCAATATTTTAAGATTTTATGTTAAAGGTTATATCATTTTTTTTATGTGGGTTAAACTTTTATCTTATCCTTATTTAATCTTCTCAATATATATCATATTTCATGTAAAAAAATAAATAGTTAACAACTTCATCAAATAATTCACACTGAACATAACTTGTTCATTATCAAAATTCTTATTCTCTAATCAACTTATCTTTTTTTGTAGTTATTCTATATATCATGACTGTTCATAAATATAATCATTTATATCTAATATATTATATTTAGGTTATCTAAGTAAGTGATTTTGTTAAAAAAATAAAAACGTGATATGAATTTGAGAAATGAATGCGTTTATTTTCGTTCACTTTTAGCAAGAGAATCCTAGAATAAACAAATAAAGATTTGTCGAATCGAAAAGTTACAATGAGTCAAAAAGTTATAATTAAAACTTAAAGATTAATTCTCACTAATGCGGCAATAGAAAGTTATAGTGTTAATACTATATAATTATAGAAAAGTGATAAAAAAAATTAGACGGTGATATTTTTTAAATAACTTCACAATTAACAATTGAATTTTACGTAATGTTTAGGGTATTACATTGGTTTTACAAAAAGCAATGTAGGTGAGTTTCTTAATAAGATACTAGTTACACACTTGTTTATGTTTATTTTTGTCAGAAGTTTAAATTTTATATTAAGTAAAATGAGAAAATTGAACAGTATATAAAAAGAAAAAAAAAATCTAATTATTTAAAAGTTTTAGATTAAAGTAATGTCATTCTTTAATTGGATTGATTTTTTTTTATTATTTATTATTCAATAAGTAGTATTTATGGTTTGGACAATAATCAACTTAAATAAGTACAATTTAATCTCTTTTATCAAAAAATTAACTCTTTTCTCATTTGTTTTTTTATCTTTTGTTTGTCTTCCCTTATTTCAATAGGATTTTTTCAATAAATAATATCAAATAGGATTTTCTCAATAAATAATATCAAAACCCATACTTTAGATATCAATTAATTCAGATGAGTATAATTTCATACCTCTATCAAAAGATTAAATATTTTCTCGTTTTTTATTTGTCTCTCCTTTAATTTTCTCAACAACTTACACTAGTCTTGTTCTCCTCTACCTTGCACCTCCCAACCATGTCACGTCATACTTCCTCAGCACCTCGTGCGACCTCCACGTGTCACCATCAAACGCAAGTCCTGCCTTGTGCCGAGGCAAAAAAAGTTCCTTGATGCGAGGCTGTCATCTCCAACACGCTTCCTTCAAATCCACCTTTTCCACATTAAAGATATTTTTTGAGTTAGCTATTAAACTTTATTATTTTAATATTTATGTTATTTTTTAAAAATTATAAGTTAGGCTAGTATGATGAATTTTATTATTTAGTGAGTTAGGTGTTTAGTTATATGTTAAATTTTATTAAATTTGATTAAGTTTTACCAAGTTTAGTATAGATTAAATTAAGTTAAGTTTAGTTGTAGGTTAAATTGATTAATTTGGTTTGGTTATAGGTTACATTTTATTAAGTTTAGCTATAAATTATATTTAGTTAAGTTCAGTTTACTTAAATTTTATTCCTTAACATAATAGTTTAGTTATGTTATTTGGTTACACTTATTTTATAAATTTAGTACTTTTTAATTAGTATGAGTTTAAAATTTGCATATATACTCTTATTGATCTTGCTTATTTAATCTTTTTATACTCTTATTTAAGCCTCAGTTTCACTAACAACAAAAACTCTTCCTGCTATTTTGGGTTTGTGATTGTTGCTTTGTTGCACCTGCTGTCCTCCACTAAGATTTGGAGCTTCAAGTCTAGCATGACAGTCCTTTGTGGCATGACCATATCTGTGACATCTATCACATATTATGTTTGGTGCTGGATGAGGGCAAAATTTAATCATATGCGGTCCACCACACCTAAAACATTTGACATTAGGTGGTAGTTGAGGATTGAATCCTCCACTATTGAAGGATTGAGGCCTGGAGTAAGGTTTCTTTTTGTCTTCATATCTTGGTCTGCTCTTGGAGGGTCCTCCTACCATCTGTGGCTTAGTAACTTTGCTACTATTCTTCAAATTTTCCACCACTTTTGCTTTCTCCACTAGAGCTGGGAATTCTCTAATAGGCAATGGAACTACCACTTCCTTAACCTCCTGTCTCAGTCCAAATTCAAACTTTTTACACCTCCAATCTTCAGTCATGATCTGAGTACTGAACCTAGCCAGATGTTTGAATCTAGTAGCATAATCAGTAACTGAATGGTTTCCCTGTTCCAGCTGCATGAACTCAATTTCTTTTGCATTTCTAACACTGTCTGGGAAGTATTATTCCAAAAATCTTACTTTGAAACTTTTCCAGGTAACATTTTCTCCTCTTCCTTCCATCATTTGCCTCATGCCTTTCCACCAAAATTCAGCGTCTTCAGTAAGCATATACACAGCACAAGGTAATTTTCTCTCCTCAGGACATTGTGTGGCTTCAAAAATTCTTTCAATGTCTCTCATCCACTGATCTGCTTTATCTGGATTTCCTCCTCCATTGAATTTTGGTGGATTATGTTTCAAGAAATCCTCCAAACTCCAGGTGTGGTGCTGATGATGAAGAAGAGTCGTTTCTGCTGCTAATCTAGCATTTTCTAATTGGTGAAGGGCAGCCTGATGTTTCTGTGCCATAATAGCACTTTGCTGCTGTAAGGCTGTTGCCATCATCTCTATTGCCCGAGCTAAACTGGGCATATCCGCAGATTGAGGAGGGGTAATTGGCCTACGTGCCATTTTCTGGACACATTAGGAAGCACATTACAACCAATCATAAACTAGTAACATGTCATTGAGTACAATCACAAACAATTTTCCAAACATCCAAAACGAACCAAATAACACATACATCGTAATTCAAAACTTATCTTTTAACATACACTCAAACATTAAGAATT
>Ga0099824_1004127_pt1 | contig 21037 bp, 10 predicted proteins | sample SiratrowhiteBW_FD_76837 | JGI IMG/M metagenome (GOLD analysis project Ga0099824, IMG submission 76837) | Root nodule microbial communities of legume samples collected from California, USA - Siratro white BW | ecosystem: Host-associated > Plants > Roots > Nodule | place: USA: California... | reverse complement strand
ATGAACTGACTTTGTCGTGCAGCATGTTAAAATTGGAGATATATATGACAGCTCAAAGGTTGTAAGGGTGGATAAAGGATCAGGACTATTGCTTGAAGTTCCATCAATTCCGGAGCCAACTCCGGCTTTTGTCAGTGTAAGTAGGGTCTGCATAAGTTTTAATGGTGTATAGTTTTACAGTATGAAATATGAATGTTCAACTATATTACAATAACAATAAACCTTACCTGACCAAGGAAAAATGTAAAAGGTCTTCGAAATTATTGTTGACAGATATCAGATATTGCCGAAGAGGAGATCCAAAAACTTGAGAAGAAGTTCAAGGAAGGAAATCATGTTCGAGTTCGGATTCTTGGGTTAAGATACTTGGAAGGAATCGCAACAGGAGTTTTGAAGGTTGTCATTGTATTAACATTTAATTTCCAAAAGATGATAAACATTTGTAATTGAATTATTACAGTACCTTTTTGTTGGTATTCCACTTGAATCATAAACTTTTTATTTTGGTCATTTTGTTTGGAGAGTGGGATATGAAGACTGTGTTTCACATGTAGTGTTATTAAAGGCAGTTAAGTTGGAGCTTTATCAATTTATGATTTACTTGTTAGGTGATCAGCTATGGTTTTTGCTGGCTAGTGTCAAGTTATTTTACACTTATATCATTTAGTCTACTGTGTTTTGTATCTGCACATCAATTTTCTGTTGAATTTGAGAATACTTAGGTACCTTTTTTCATGAGTGTTTGAATGCGATGACCTTTTCAAAGTAGAAGCAATATAATTTGGTTTTTCCATATTCAATATGTATTTTTTATAAAGACCAGTTTATTAATGTTAAACATGTTCTTGAACATGCAAAGTGATTACTTTGTTACCAATTTTTTTGGGAAAAGAAAAAAATAATTTCAAAGCATAAACTGAGGTACTATGTTGTTTCTATGTATAATGTATTACTGTGCGAACATATTATTAAATTTGATGGCACATGGAATAATGTTGAAGTAGTAGTTAGTAAGTGGTTTTCATTTTATCATCTTAATGTTTTCATATCATGCAGGTTAGTGCTTTGGAAGAGGAAGTGTTTACTCATTCTGATGTCAAGCCAGGCATGGTGGTGAAGGCTAAGATTCTTTCAGTTGACAGCTTTGGTGCTATAGTGCAAATTCCAGGTGGTGTGAAGGCTCTTTGTCCTCTTCGGCATATGTCTGAATTGGAGATTTCAAAGCCTGGAAAAAAATTCAAGGTTGTATTCTTGCCATGCATGCTTGTGCTTATTATTTTTAGTATTGTCATCTTTAATTTCGGTTGACAATATAATGTAGATTTGTTTTGTTGCATCCCTGTGGTGGGGCAGATTAGACATTTGTGGCTGAAGTTTTTGCTATGTTACAGGTGGGAGCTGAATTGGTTTTCCGTGTGCTTGGTTGCAAGTCGAAGAGAGTGACAGTTACACACAAGAAAACCCTTGTACGTTTCTACATGTGAACTCTTCTCCAGTTTATTCAATCTCAATGACATTATAACAATTTTTTATAGTGATGGATTTCCATAAACTTTAGATACTTTTTTTTCCTGTCATAACAGCCTTTAGATCATGAAATATGTAGAGCAGCATTTGTTGAAGCAACAGTGGGTGGGTGGGTGGGGGGTTGGAGGAAGTGACATAAAAACTTCCTTTTTCCGTTTACGTTTATCAATAAGCTTGTTTGTCCTCGTGCATTGTTTTCAATGGAGAGGAGTTTTTGGGAGCATTTATTACTCTCTCGCCACTGCACCGTAAATGACTGGTTCTCTATTCAATATTGAACCAAATATATGATATTTTTACAGGTGAAATCGAAACTTGGGATTATTAGTTCATATGCTGATGCAACTGATGGTTTGATAACCCATGGATGGATAACAAAGATTGAAGTTCATGGATGCTTTGTACGGTTTTACAATGGGGTGCAAGGATATGCTCCTAGGCAAGTCTCAAATTTGTCTATATACTTGTATCATAATCACAGTCAGTTATATTTTGATAGTTGCTTAAATCGTGTGACTGTAGTATCTGAAATTTCGTCTTCATTATTTCACCATTTAGTCTTTGACTAATTTCTTCATTCCGGTGTCATTGATATAGCATGAGATTTTATGTTTGAGGCCATTTCCTTTATCATGATAAAATTATATATAGAAGTCGTTTTGTGCCCAAAAAAAATTCTATCAAGTTAAGTGTATTTTGGAATTGCACGGGGTTAAAAATATATTTTCTGCAATATAATTTTTCTTCTCTTTATCTAACCATTCTTTTCAATATTTCGTATGGTTTTGAAGGATGTTTTATTGTTTAATTTTGATCCATGTTGATGTTTATATTGGATATTCTCTTTTGGGAACTCATTTTGACCCTCAATACTGTTGTTTTTGGGGCCTTTCTTTATGGTCAATGTTGAGATTATGCTTCCCCTTTATAGAATGTAAAATGTAAAATAATAATAATCCCTAACTTTTTGAGAGCCACTCATCGTGGGCAGTATATCCATTGCCATCCACCCTCCTTGTTTTTCACTTCGTTGAACTTTGAAGTTTGAATAATGAACCCCCAACCTGTTCTTTTGTTTGTGCTACTCCGAACCTCAAATTTTATTGAATGTTTGATGTCTCCTGTTTGAAAAAATAGGGAAGAATTTCTAATATTGGACGAATTTCTAATATTGTTTGTTTAGTTGACCTTTACTTTTATTTACTTGTATACTTTTCTTAAACCTATGACATTTTATTGTTAATTATAAATATATTGGTCATAAATTTAGGGCTTGTGCACTTACTACCCAAGAATAATGACTATGAAGGGTATTCGTATGACTCTGTTGGAGCCCCCGTATTGTTTACTTGCCAATCCATTGTTCTTTTGTTTCTGTCATTTGGCTTTAGCTACTATGATCTTATGAACTGGTCAAAACTTTCATATTCTCTTGTGAGTGGAAAGATTACCTGCGAGTTTCTTGCTATCTTGGTTGGCCCAATTTTAAATTGGAACAAGTCTCTAATTTCAGGCCTTTATTTATGGTTGTGTATTATGTTGTGGCCTCTTGGAAACTACTGACTATATTATTTAATAAATTCCCATTCTGATTTGAATATTGATGTTATTCTCTCAAGACCTATATTATGCAATATATTCATTGTTCTGATTTTATGTAAGAGCAGATTTGAACTTGGATTAGAGCCAGGTGCTGATCCAGGTACTGTGTACAATGTTGGACAAGTTGTCAAATGCCGGGTCATAAGTTCCATTCCTGCTTCACGGAGGATCAATCTTAGTTTCATAATAAAGGCCACAAGGTTTGTATTTTTCCACTTTCTGCTTGTTGAGATCCTGAATCTGGAAATGTCTGCTAAATTTTTCAAGTGTGTAAATTGATCATCAGACTGTTTTTTTCTTTTTTGAGGGGATCATACGCTTCCAAATATAACACAAAGTAGTTTGACTTCTGTCATGTTTTATGAGAAGCTATCTGCTGACTTACTTTAGTGAAGTTTTTGAAAGGTACAGGAAGTCACACTGCTTGTGTTCGACTTATGCTAATCCATGGTGAATTAAAATGACAGGGTATCTGAAGATGATGTGGTTACCTTGGGCAGCCTTGTTTCAGGAGTTGTTGACAGAATTACATCCAATAATGTAGTTGTTTATGTTAAGGCAAGTGGTTTCTCAAGGGGTACAATATCCCTGGAGCACTTGGCAGATCATCATGGTAAACATCCCCTTATGGTTGGTAAAGGCTTTTCCATTTTCTGCTTAATCTTAATATAATTGCTAATTGTAACTTCTTTTTCTGTAGGGCAAGCTATTCTGATGAACAAACTATTGAAACCTGGATATAATTTTGATCAACTACTGGTTCTAGGTATAGTTAAGATGTTGATGACATTCTATGTAGTATCCCATGTCATGACAAAGTTTATGCCTGTACAAAACTATTAAGCAGGAATTGTTGATGATTCTGCCTTTTAGTTTATAATTTCTAATGTTACTCATTAGATATGAATGGGATGGCCGCTTATTGTTATGTATTTTTCTTTTCTGTGTCATTTATCAAGTTGATAACTTTCATTATAAACCTGCAATTATTAATTTCATGTTTCATTTCAATGTAGATGTTAAGGGAAACAATTTGATTCTATCTGCCAAAAGCTCTCTTGTTAAACATGCTCAGCAGATTCCATCAGATATCAATCAGATTCAGCCTAACTCTGTTGTGAATGTAAGTGATGATGTCTATTGAATAATAATTATCTTTTGTTGGTTAGCTATTATAAAGCTGCTTTTTGTTATACCTAGTATGTAACAGGTAGGAGCCTTTATTTATGATTTCTCAGAGTTTTATTGTCAGTTACTCAAATCTTTGTATACGTATATGTATACACACACGTCAGTGGAGTGTAGGAACACACTGTTTTTCAATCTGGAACCTTCAACTATGTAGCAGAGTGGTTCAATTTACTACTGTCAGGTCCATTCTGCAAGTCGGTTTTGTGAGGATGAGTTAGACTTAAACTTACTTCCAATATGGTATCAAAGCCAAGGTCTCAATTTCAATTCTTAGAAGGGCAATTATTGAGGAGGAGATTGTTGCAAGTTGTACAATTATTCTGTGGTGCAGGCTAAGTAAGTTGGTCGAGTCACAATTGAAGAGTTTGATTTCTATAGGAAAATTGTTGTTGAGGGGAGATAGTTGCAGGGGTGCATCAATTATTCCATGACATAGGTCATGTGGGTCAAGTCACAATCGAATCGTGGTGAGTCCTATAGATCTAAGTTAAAAGTTATTGGTTGATCAAGGTGAATTATTCTCAAATCCTGAGAGATATAAGGAGATTGGTGGGGAAACTCATTTACCACACAATCACAAGACTTGATCTTTCATTTGTCGTTGAAGTTGTTAGCCAATTTATGTAGGATCCTGTCATTAATGCGATTTTACACATTTTGAGGTATATCAAAATGGGTCCTGCACAAGGGTTATTGTGAGGATAGAGAAACAATCAAGTTTCTAGATACTTCAATGCTGATTGTGGAGGTTGCCATATAGACAAACACTTTATTATTGTATTTTGTGCATCTATTGGTGTAAATATTATTTCTTGAAGAGCACTAAACAAAAATGTCGATGCGCAATCGACTGCCGAAGTAGAATAACAAGCAACAACTTTAGCTATGTGGGTGAATTTGTGTGAATCAAACAACTTCTAGAGTTAAAATTTTGTGAAGTCCAACAAATAAAGTTATGTTGTGATAATCAAACAGCTCTTTACAATGCATCTAATCTTGTGTTTTATGAAAAAACTAAACATATTAAGACTGATTGTCACTTTATTCGGGAGAAGTTGTTATCTACGGAGATTAATACTGAATTTATCAATTCTAGTAATCAACATGCAAATATTTTAACAAATCATGAGATGACCTCAAGTTCAGTTTATAATGTTCCGTGCTTGATACATACAATTTATTTGCTCCAACTTGAGGGAGAAGGTTTAGTAATGATTATGTTTTGCTGTATAGTTTCTATAAAGCTGTTTTCTTATCCCTAGTATGTCATAGACAATAACCCTTATTTATGATTAGTTGTATATTGTCAATTACTTAAATACACACACATCAGTGGAGTGTAGGAAAACATACTGATTTTCAAACTTGTCGAACATATATGAATTGATTCCAGCACTTTTTTGAAAGTCACATTTTTTTAATGTTACTGTTTAGTTTCTTTCTTGTCATTGACTGCTGTTAAGTTTCTGTTCTTTACTCTACGAATGGTGTATGGAGCAGGGCTATATATGTAACTTGATCGAGTCTGGCTGCTTTGTTCGTTTCCTTGGTCACTTAACTGGCTTTGCTCCAAGAAATAAGGTATTTCAGGCCTACCCTTTCTTTCTCTTTTACACATCTCACTATATCTTAGGCACATGATAATTTGGACCTCATTCTATTGGATTTGTATAGGCTGCAGATGACCAGAAAGCCAATATTTTGGAAGCCTATTACATTGGGCAATCAGTTCGTAGCAATATATCCAATGTTAGTATATTGAAGTCTGTAAATATGATTTTTATGAATCTTAGTGCTGGCTAAAACAGTGTAATTTCTTTTTTTATTAAACATCAGGTTAGCAGTGAAACTGGTAGAGTAACAGTCTCTCTAAAGCAGACAGCATGTTCTTCAACTGATGCATCATTTATTCAGGACTACTTTCTCACGGATGAAAAGGTATGAACAATCGTCAATTAACTCTAATATTACTGACCCGCAATCTTACACTTTATCATTCTACTTAGAGGTGTAATTGGGTGCACTTAACCCACGAATCCCTACCCACCCCAACATTTTTGTAAGTTGGGTTTGCTTTTAGTGCATCTAATTAGAATTGGGTTGAGTTGAGAACCAAGTTCATGGGTTTCAAACCCCATGAGCTCAACTCAACTAAATGATAACTATATAATATAGATGCTATACATAAAAACAGTTTTATTTTTAATCGTAGGAGCAATGTTCTATGAATACTGTACTTAGATCTTAGATATCATTCACGTTATTACTATTTAATTGTCTTTGTCTTCCTACCTAGAGACCTCAATACTAAGTTGTTAAACAAATTAATGGTGTATATTTTATGATTACTGTTTAGATTATTCAATATCTTGAGAATTACTGTTGAGATTAATCAACCCAACCATTGGGTTGATAAATATAAAAAGGTAATATCCAACTCAATTATGTTTAATTGGGTTGGGTTGAAAATTGAACTAGATTTAACCCTACTTGGACAATTTATGTCCTTACTTAAAGACATCTATTTTTGTGCTGTTTCCAGTGGTTGGTAAACATATCAGGCCTTGTTGACTTACTTTAGGTCCAGGCCGTTTTTTTTTTTTCCAATTTTAGTAGATATGTATAGTACTTCTGTACGATTTTATATATTTTGGTGGTTGTGTTATTCTGATTAGAATATGATATAGAAGTGTTCACTCTGTGATGCAACTGGATCAGGGGATGAAGTTTTAATGCACTTGTAGAATTTTACTTTCTTCATGTGGCATTTTTTTGAGGTTGTTATATGTAGCTAGCCCTAATAAACCATATCTGCAAATTTTGATTTGCACCTCCTTTTTTTATTAAATTTTGAAAAATACAAAAAGTAAAAAATTTAGCAGGAATGATTTGACGTTATTATTGATTCTTAGATAGTTAAATGATTCTTGGATGAGTTGCAAACAATGTAATGCTATATATATTTTTTAATCATCAGTTCTGTTTATTTGCCTCCTAGCATAATTTTTCTCTTCTATTTTCTCTTAATGATTATTTTCACGTCCTCTCTCTTTTCACTTGCTTCTAATCTTGTGTGCATCCTTGAATTAGATTGCCAAGATGCAAAATTTGGGCTCTGGTGCATCTGAATTGAAGTGGCTTGAAGGATTTAACATTGGTGCAGTTGCAAAAGGGAAAGTTAAGGATATTACGGATGTTGGACTTGTTCTAACCTTTGAAAAGTATAATGACGTTTTTGGTTTTATTACCAATTATCAGTGTATGTTTTCTCCTTTCCACTTTTATTTAGTTTGTAACTAATATGTTTGAGCGATTCTTACTCAATTGCAAGTTCTGCCTCTCACTGTATTATTCTTAGTGGCTGGTACTGTTTTGGAGAGTGGCTCCGTAGTGGAAGCATTGGTTCTTGACGTTGCAAAGGCAGAACGGCTTGTTGATTTAACTCTAAAACCAGAGTTCTTTAATAGTTCTCAAGAAAGTTCCATTAGTCGTACCAACAAGAAGGTAAGCATTTTATCTTGCCCCTCACCCATTTCCTGTCTTCTTTCACATATTCACACTTTGGTCCCACGGGGCAGAGAAAAGACCTTAGTAAATTTTTTAATACAAGTTATATGCGGTCAGGCTATGGAACCATCTTTATGTAATTACTATTTAAAATTGGAAATATCTGGTTACACTATTTCTTTCTTCTCTCCACTAAACATTCCCTTTTTAAATGAAAGGAAAATAGTTTGGATTTTTTTTCTTGCTACAATTAAGGTTCCATAATCGGCATTCAATTTTGTCTTGAGAAGGGCAGCCTTGTGCATGATGCTATTTTCCAATATTATTTCTTTATTTTGACCAAATCAATGAAATATATTGATTCCAGAAACGTAGAAGGGAGGCATCCAAGGAGTTGGGATTGCATCAGACAGTGAAGGCAGTAGTAGAAATTGTAAAAGAAAATTACTTGGCAAGTATTGATATTATTGTTCTTCACCGTTGGCTATTTTTCTGATAAAATTTGTTCATGCATATTAACATATTGTATCTGAACTTATTCTCTGCAAAGCAGGTCGTATCAATTCCAGAAAATGATTACGTGATAGGATATGCATCTGTATCGGACTTTAACACTCAAAGGTTTCCTCATAAACAATACCAACATGGGCAGAGGTGAGCACAAAATTTACTGATTAAAAATATCAATTCAGCTTTTGACATTTGATGGTAAAGTGGGTACATCAGTGCTTTTTAGAGCCATACTCTGAAGAATGACTATTATGAGCCAGGCCGGTGCCACCTCTGTGATTCCTAGACTTGAATTCCTCTTTTAGTATGTTGTAGAGTTGGTAGTCACAGACTGGCTTATTACATTGGTCTTCCTGAAAAGGTTTGTTGTTGAATGCTCTTTCTTTGAGATACAAGGAAAGGCTCATTTATGCTCATGAAAGCTGTCTTGTAAAGCGAGAAATGTCCAAGCTTTATAACCTTCATTTTAGCCATACTTTCCAATGAGGTTACAACTAATGTGTGCCAGGGATGACTGATATTAAGGCGACTTTCTAGCGCCTTGTCTTGTATATTAGTTTCCGTCTTGTATACTTTGGAAGGATTGATTTAGACTTTTAGATTTTTTATTTTTATTCATAAGTTCATGTCCTTACTCTTGTTACTTGGATTCCCGTGATGATGAATTACTAATACTTATTTTCTACTTGCTGATCCTGTCTCATTCTACTTGTAATAGATGTCTCATGAAGTCATCATAAAAATACTTCGACATTTTTTCTTATAGTAAAAATCTCAATTTATAAAGGAGAATTATTTTCCTGGTTTTCCCTTAACACCTTGCATTACATGTTTTATTTGGTCAGTGTTATTGCAACTGTTATGGCTCTTCCCAGCCCTGAAACATTGGGAAGGTTGCTTTTACTACTGAATGAGGTCAATGAGACCACCAGTTCTAAAAGATCCAAGAAGTCTAGCTATAAAGTGGGGACTCTGGTTGAGGCAGAGGTATGTGGGTTTATCTGTTTTCAAAACATATGTATTTATGTTTTCACCGCATTCTTCAAGCACACTTACACATGGACTGTTATAGGCTTCATCATTATGAACGAGATTAACATGGCCATTATTTTTCTTTTTACTAGTAGAAGTGTACCATGCTTGGAGGTTGCTAACATTTTCCAACTCTTGTAGACTGAATATTTTTCATTATTTCACCATCATGCTCTTATTATATCTGAATAGTACTACTACATTTTGTTTGTCTGACAATCACGAATGTTTTGACATTGTTGTCCAGATTACTGATATCAAAATGCTTGAACTGAAACTGAAGTTTGGGTCTGGTCTACATGGCAGGATTCATATAACAGAGGTAACCTTTCTGTGTTTCTGGTTAGATTTAAATTAGCATTTTAAGTTGCATGTTTGATACAGCTTCTAGCTGTAAATTGTGACCATATTTACATAGCAGTAACCTTAACTATGCGTAAGGCTTGACCTCTTGCCGCCGTGCTATTTTGGTTTTACTGTTTTTCTCAATAGTTTGGTGCCCTATCTGTGGGCAGGTACATAATGGTAATGATTTGAAGAATCCATTGTCTAGCTACAAAATTGGACAGACAGTGACTGCAAGGATTGTTGCAAAACCTAATGAAACAGATGGCAACAGGAAGGGTTCACAGTGGGAGCTTTCTGTCAGACCTGAAATGGTTACAGGTTAGTGTACCACTGGTTGGCAAAGATGTGAATGGTAGAAATACTGGACAGTTTGTGAAACTTGTATGCAGTAATTATTTTATTTGTATTTGACATCCTTATTTTATAATCATATGTGCTCTTGCCATTATATATTGACATTGCTGCCAGTCTCATTTTTATTGGAAGCAAGGGTAAATATATTTTCATCCCCACCCATGATTGAACTGTGTTTTGATTTCTATATATACTTATCCAGTCTGCCCTTATCTTCCTATGTTTGTTTCCTAATGAAAATTAGCATAATCTTTTAAATCTATCTTGTCAGTATCTACTTGTTAAATTTATTCCAACAGTTTTTCTGCTCACTATTAAAATTATCGTAATCTTCTGCTATGTAATATATAATCTCTACTTCAATTCAGGTTCCAGTAATATCGATGATGTATCAGGAAATAATGAGTTTATAATCGGGCAATGTGTGGCTGGTTATGTATATAAAGTAGAAAGTGAATGGGTATGGTTAACAATATCACGAAATGTGAGGGCTCAGATATATATTCTTGATAGTGCTACTGAACCCAATGAGCTAGGGGATTTCCAGAACCGATACCATGTTGGGCAACATGTTTCTGGTCATGTACTAAGTTTCAACTCAGAGAAGAAGCTATTGCGGTTGGTTCTACGCCCCTTCTTAACTCATCCTTGCAGAACAAATGAAGAAACACAAAATAATGTCGTGGACAAGGATTTAACAGCATACGTACATGAAGGAGATATTTTAGGTGGAAGGGTTAGTAAAATACTTCCAGGTGTTGGCGGATTGCTTGTCCAAGTTGGTCCTCGAACATATGGAAAAGTACATTTTACTGAAATTGCAGACACATGGGTGCCTGATCCATTGTCTGGATATCATGAAGGGCAGTTTGTCAAATGTGTAGTGCTTGAAATTAGTCACACTGTAAAGGGTACCATTCATGTTGACTTGTCCTTGCGATCTTCCAGTGTGAAGCTTTCCCAAGATTCTGCAGATGTTCAAAGCATTGTGTAAGTATTAGTACTGATCTTTTTGATTAATTTTAAATAGTCTTAAGACTGGACCGCTTATTTTTATCCGACTAATATATGCTGTTGCCATTAACTTAAAAGCACGCTGCTTAATTAAGTCGTGGGTGTGAGTCATGTTATGCAGCCTTACCCATGCTTAATTAAGTCCACGTGCAACCTGTCACTATGCCTGGGCTTGAACCCATCATTCAAATGAGTATTTAAATAATTAATTTTAAAGATGGAAATTAATTTGAATGCTTTTTGTGCAACTTATGCAATTTGAGTGGAAATATCTAATTATTGCATTCTCTAAGGATTACGTTGATGTCCCTTTGTTTAAAGTGTTGCATTCCATTTATTAATATACTACTTAACTATATCACAGTAAATCTTTTGGAATTCTGGACACATGTCAAGTTTTTGTGCAATTTTTATTGCCAATTTTACTCTTTTTTTCTGCGATGGGATTGGTTGTTTGGGTTTATGTACATTGGTTTGCTCCTGTTCAAAGCACAGGGTGGTGCCCCAAGTTATTTTAAAACCCTACACGTTTTATAATGATTATAGTAATAATATGATAGAATCTGTGATTCGTGATATTTCACCCATTATATTATCAATTGCTGATTTTTCAGGGATGCTAATGGAAAATGTGTAGAGAAGATTGAGGATCTACATCTTGATATGATTGTAAAGGTAGTGTTTTTTTGGTCTCTTTCCTTATCATAATTCTTTTTGATGCCGGTTTTATGTTACCTTATTTAGCGTTGAGTGTTTGCTTACCATCTCATTTGATGATGATTTGTCAATAAGTCATAGCATTCATCATTTACAAGTCAGGTTATGCTTTTGGAATCATTTGAAGTGATATCACTTTGTGCATAGTTTTTACTTTAGGGGGGTTGAAGGGGTGTAGGTACCTTTTGGAGATAAATGCTTGCTATTTTCTTAATCTTTTCCTCAAACATTTTGCTCTTAAATTCTAGTTTTCTTTGTATTTTTCTTCAGTAGGACTTCTGTGCACATTTCTTTTCTTTTCTACCATTCCTCTACTACATAGTTCTCTTTAGAAAAATCAAGGCAAATATTGTTCTGTACTTCATTTGTAAAGGAAAAATCTTTTGCTCTGTTTGCAGCATTGCATTGATGGAAATGAGTAAAGATTGTTTGTTTAGGGATGTTTGAGGAGAAATAATTTTGAAATTAGTGAACCCCGCTATATTATATCTCACATATTTCCATTCATCTCTCCTAATTTCTTTGTATTTTTTAAATTTGCAGAACTCACTATATTATGTCACACATCACTTTTTGTTTTGTATTTTTCTTCAGGAGGACTTCTGATAACGTTTCTTTTGTTTTCTACAATTCCTCTTACATAATTCTCTTCAGAACATTATAGGCAAATATTGTTATGTACTACTTTCATTTGTAAAGGAAAAATCTTATGCTTTGTTTGGTTTAAGAAATGCAAATTGGTTGAGATTGTCCGTTTTAGGATTTAGGTGTCAAACTAAGCATGTATAGATTAGTGGCATTTTTTCTTTCTGTATATTCTCCTCTATATATTTAGTTTTTTCTTTTTGATTTATTTTTGTCTTCTTTTTGCTAGGGTTATATTAAGAATGTCACACCAAAGGGTTGCTTCATTTTGCTCTCACGAAAGATTGATGCCAAAATTCTTCTATCCAATTTATCTCATCAATATGTTAAAGAACCCGAGAAAGAATTTCCTGTTGGAAAACTTGTAACTGGCAGGTAAGTACTCAATCTATTGTTTCTGTTCACTGCCTAAAACGATGCATTTCTTAGGGAATGTACTAAGATCGAAAATGGCAGGGTTATATCTGTGGATCCTCTTTCAAATCGTGTTGAAGTTACACTGAAGACATCAAAAGTTCACAATACATCCAAATCCGAGATTATTGATTTCAGTAAATTTCACGTTGGAGATATTATATCTGGCAGGATTAAGCGGGTTGAGTCATTTGGTTTATTCATTGCAATTGACAACACAAACATGGTATTTCTGCAACCTTGGAAGCTATTTGTTGTCCATTTATTTGTAATAAGAAGTATTATGATCTAAAGAAAATGAAGTTTATATATCTCTTCTATGCTTTTAACATTTTTATAATTGTATGCATTCTATATTGTTATTTATTTTAATTTGATGCTTTTATCCTTTTATTAGCTTGGATATCTCAAATGCTTACAGCTTCATCCAGAAAAGAGTATTCGTGGTTGTGATTATATTTATAATTATGATTATGCCTCTTGAAAAAGTGACAGCGATCGACTTGGTACTGTGAGCTCACTTGATTATGCTTCTTCAATTACCTAGGTTGGATTATGCCATGTATCAGAAATTTCTGATAACCAGATTGATAATATCGAAGCAAACTATAAAGCTGGAGAGAGAGTAAATGCAAGAATATTAAAGGTAAATCAGATATATAAAGCTTTAGATATGCTACCGGGTTCTTTGTTCTTTCCAGGAGATTATATGCCTGTTGGTTTTAATGTGAACAGCAACCTGTAGCTGTTAAATGTGATTGTTTTTATTCTTCTTTCTGTGTATATTTTACAATCGGAAATTCTTTGCATGAGACCTGTAGTATCCTGTAATATGTTTCTTCTATCCACTCAGATGAACATATTGACGATTCAGAAAGTTGCACCATAATAAGGGTAGATCTAGCAGACAACCTAAAATGCACAAGGAAAAAATTGGAATCCAATGGAAATCTGGACAAGTTGCTTGAGTATAATTTATAATGAATGAAAGTAGTTGTAATTTTGGTGAGGCATAACAAAGTTGATAAATAACTATAACACTTCTAAATGGTATGTTAACTTGTTAAAACTCTAATTTATATCTTAATTATCATTAAATTGAGTGATATATTGAATTCTTATATGTCGGATGTCGACTAGGCTTTCTTGCTTGATCAGTATGTATTAAAGTAAATTGCTAATTACTTGCATTTCCGTAATTATCATCAGGTGGATGAAGAAAGACACAGAATTTCTTTGGGAATGAGGAATTCATATATGAGCGATGAAACATTACTTCAGATAGCATCCAAGGAAGGATCAGATGAACTTATTGCAGATGGAATGAAGTCTATAATTTCTATGCATAGTAGTTTGCTTGAAACCTCAACTATAGGTGTTGAGGATGAAATTAATCAATTCCCAATTCTTTCACGAGCAGAAGATAGGGGAGACATTCCACCACTCGACGTTTCCCTAGATGACTTTGATCAAATTGATGTAAATAACGCTAATAGTCACAGTGAAGAGCATGCAAATGAAGAGGTCATTATAAATGAAAAACATAAAAGGCATGAAAAGAAGAAAGCAAAGGAAGAAAGGTCAATATAATGCGTAGTTATTTGGCATTTGCTATCTCATTTGTTGTTTCTTCTTATTTTCTTTTTAATCTCTAAAATGTGGGAAGTATATTGTACAGGGAGAAGCAAATAAGGGCAGCCGAGGAAAGATTACTGGAGGAGGATGTACCTAGAACTGCCGATGAGTTTGAAAAGCTGATTAGAAGCTCTCCCAATAGCAGTTTCATCTGGATAAAATACATGGATTTCATGATTTCTATGGCTGCTGTTGAGAAAGCCCGTGCAATTGCCGAAAGGTATATCTGAAGAACTATGATTTATTTTTTTGAATGATTATGAAATTCAAACTTGACGTTATTAAAGTTCATTTGAATTTGGCTAATCCTGGGCTTTTTTGGGGTGTCGTAAACATAATCCTATGCTAATGCAGATCAATGGCAAAAGAGGGTTTTACCGGTTCTCTTTTTGTTCAAGCTTACTTTTTGGTCAATTATTGTCTATTAGACATTGAACCTTCTATCGAAGGAAGACTGTTTTCGTATAAGCAAGTAATCTTATAAGCTAACTATTTTTAACAAATAATTACTAAAGCACTACATTTTTTTCATTTGTGTTCTGGTTTTAATATTTATATGGAATTGGTGATTTTGTTTACTATCTCATTTGTAAAACTTTGAAAGTAGTAAACAAGTGAAAAGAACATGTTTTTCTAATTATTTTGTAAATAAAAAATTTGAAAACTCAAGACAAGTTATCAAACCCAACAGTTATATAAACCAAAGCTGCTATATCAGCAAGATGGTACACCCTAGAAGTTACATTGTTCAACAGTTACTTAAAACATTTAATTTTGACGATACTGCATAGACATGATAAGATTTGTTGTATTTGAAAGGCCTCCTTCATACTATCTGAAGTATGAAGATTGAGCACTTAAATAAATAGCTTCTTTTAAATGAGATGGGTTAAATGATGATTTCCATTTGTTGTCATTGTTAATAAAATATTGAAATAGAGCGACTAGAGACTAGACACATGAGTTGCTTACTAGTAGTTTTATACATCATAAAAGTGGGGAAAAGTCATGATTCATGTAGTTTGTTGTTTCTTGTGATTGTATTCTTTGAAGTTTTTGTTTGCAAACAGTGTATTTCTTCCCTTCAACCTGGCAGAATACATCCATGTGAATATCATATTACCATAGTTATCTGACTTCACATTGTTTTACTCACATGAATCCATAATTTTGAAGAGCTTTGATGACCATAAATATCCGAGAAGAGAACGAGAAGCTTAACATCTGGAAGGCCTACTTTAATTTGGAAAATAAGTATGGCAACCCCAGAGAGGTGAGGAGAACGTGCAAATTTCTGTTTTTGCTTGTTCACCGATGTTGTTATGTAGAATACTTAATCAATGTTTTTGTGTAGGAGGCCGTTATGAAAGTATTCCAAAGAGCTCTACAATACAATGATCCCAAAAAGGTCTATCTAGCACTATTGGGAATGTACGAGAGGACCGAACAGCATAATTTAGCCGATGAACTTCTCAATAAAATGACAAAGAAGTTCAAGCATTCATGCAAAGTATTGTAAATTTTAAGTATAACATACTACTCTTTTGGTCTAGTTAAAATTTTTGTGGAACTTATTCTGCGGTGGGTTTTAGGTTTGGTTGAGGCGTTTACAAAGTCTTTTGAAGCAAAACCAGGATGGAATCCAACCTCTCATCGATCGAGCTTCGTTAAGCCTTCCCAAACATAAGCATATTAAATTTTTCTCTCAGACAGCTATTCTTGAATTCAAAGTTGGCGTTCCAGATCGAGGGCGATCCTTATTTGAAAAAATTCTTCGGGAGTACCCAAAGAGAACAGACTTATGGAGTGTTTATCTTGATCAAGTATATTGTTCTCTACCTCATTTTCTTTTTCTATTAATATTATTTTGATCCTAACATCCCTGTGTATTATTTTGATAGGAAATTCAACATAAGGACGAAGATATAATTCGTGCGCTGTTTGAAAGGGCTGTTAGTCTGAGTCTCCCACCTAAAAAGATGAAGGTATGTGAACATTGCTATATTACTATTTTTGCTGATGTTTCGTGTTTTTACGCTCGGACTTATTTGGACATTGTTGTCTTGACTGACAGTTCTTGTTCAAAAAGTATCTCGATTATGAGAAATCCCAAGGTGATGATGAACGTATTGAATCTGTGAAGAGGAAAGCAATGGAATACGTTGAGAGTACTCTGTCTTGATGTAAAGTCATCATTGCCTTAGTTTTGAATTTTAAAACTTGCAGCCACTCTGCAGTCGAAGCTGGATATCCTAAGACAGTTTGAGTTTGTTAAGGCATGATACCTGAACAGTATAAGTTTACCCATATCATCAGGCAACAGGATTTGATATTGGATGCCTCTGTAAATGGAGTGGTTCTAACAATACCTGCTGGTGCTGCTAATGTCCTTCTGCAGTATAAATTAAAGATGAGAGTTTTCAAGGTGAGTTGTGAACACAACAAATGATGCCAAGAGAAAAAGCTTTGATGAAAGTGGAAATGTTTAGGTCCCTGTATTGTCTGTATTCTACCTGTTTCTTCCATTTGGGCTGTAATTTTTTGGTTTTACAAACTATCTTTCTTCAGCGCTGAGGTTGTGACAGTGTTTGCTGAAACAAATTTTGAGAATGTAACCATTAATTTATCATTCAAATCATTAACCCGGCAGCTTGAATTTTGCTATTTATCTGAGTGAAAATATGTCAAATCGTCCTACAAAGACTTGTAATTTAACCTAAAACAAGCTACTGATCTTTTAAAAGATAAATCATTAATACATTTAGTTAACAAATGTCGGATTTTTGTCTTGTCCAAAAATCTTTTCAACAAACTAGAATGTAAATAAGTATTTCAATCTATCTCCTTTTGGAATGTAACTAGATGAGCTTGAGAAAAGGAAGCCATCATGGACTTTGAAGAATAATTTTTCAGTAGTATGATAATCGATGATATAATGTAGTGAACAAGATCAAAATCTTAATTTAACTTCATCTGAGCATGAGAAACTAGGTTAGTTTCCTTTCATGGTTTGAATTTTGAAGCATCAAACTTCATTTTTCAGCATCAATATCTTCTTTTGTTATTTGCACCATTTCCTTGCCAAGATCCTGAAGCATAAAACAAAAATTGGAAACGAGGAGGTTTTTTTAAAATTATTAGTAAAACGACAACTAAAATATCAAGTTTTGTAATTGAACAAAACTATGCCAAGTCATAGTCATAATCACAGAAAACCACTATTCCAATTTTACTAATAAAAAAATATTTATTTTATAATTTTTTATAAATATTTTTTAAAAATTTAATAATAATTTTAATTTTAATAGTTATAATAATTTTTTTTTATTTTTTGTTATCATAAAAAAAAGTGGATACACATATGTTTCCTCTGGTTCTTGTTAATGTATTTACAAATTCTAAAGTGTTTGGTTATTTCTTACACTAAATATTTTATTTTCTTTTTTTTTCAAAATAATTTATTATCTTCTTTTTGTGAGCTTGATTAATTCAGTTTATATAATTGCTTAAACATATGTTGAACACTGAACATTTACACAATAAATTTGAATCTTTAATTTCAAACGATAATTCATATTTTTATAGTGTAAACAAAATTAATGTTTAGAATACTTTTTTTAATTTCTATAATTATGAGTGTATTTAATTTTAACTTTTAATTCTTATCAGTTTTACATCGCACTCTTAATCATCCCCATGGATCATGTAGAAAAACTAAAAATTGACTTCTTGCTTTAGGTGGAAGTTGAATTTACGAGGTTGGAAAACTTGCATGTAAGTTTAAAGTTGGTTGTTCTCACGTATTAATATATAGATTAATTATAGGATCCAATAAAGAGAAATTAAAAGATTTCAAGTTTAATTATAGGATCCAATAAATAAAATATTTCAAGTATTAATATATAGACTAATTATAGGATCCAATAAATTAAATTAAGCACTACTCACATTAATAATCTTAATATTGGAGTAAAATTTTGTATATGATACTTTAATCTATGCGAAAATTAAAGACCAACAAAATTAAGATAATCATTTAATTTAACAAAATTTATTTTGATAATTGAAATCAAATAGAAATCAAACCAATTTAAATGAGGAAATTAAATTTGCTCCTGATGGGATATGTTTCTTAAAACTGTAGTTATTTTTTCTCTTCTTATGTGATTTGGGATCTTCTTAAGTTTAGTGATGAAGGGTTAATGTGAAAGGTTTCATTAAAGATGATGTGAAGCCAAAATGAGAATGACCATTGATCCAATGGAATAGTCTGCAAAATTATTGTTTGTTTTATAATAAGTGTGTGGTGAATAAGGATTATCCTTATAACATAGCATTTCAATGAACTGGGATGCAATTCCCTTGAACTCATTTTCCTAAATTCACCAAATTTAATATTTTGGCTAATCTTTTAACAGTCTTTCAATGTTATTTGCAGGATCTTTCAATATCAAACTTTAACCCAAATCCATCCATAAGCATCTTTGAAATTCAAATACTTTACCCATCTGCATGCAGCTTCTGAGAAATCTCAATTTGTTCACAATATATTTTTTTCACTATAATTAACCATTAATAACAAAAATCTAGTGATGATAAATTTACTATTGCTTCGTCTATAATTAATTTTAAGACTTATAAATAAAGTTTGCTTATAAAATTCTCAAATTTTCTTATGCTAGATGGTATACCAAATTCTTATATTTATTTGTTTACACTTAATATGGATTCTTCCTTATAAATATTTTCGGTGTTAAATGTCAGAGTTTTGACATCAAACAGTTTATATCTATATAATTTGGAGATTAATGTTCATTAATATTTTTTAATAAGTTCTGATTATATAAGTTTATGTTATAAGTTTTTAAAATTTAATAAGATATTGGTGAAGTGTTTGAATACATTGTTATTCAAATATCTATAAGACATTGTATCGCTTTAAAAAATTAAAAAAAAATCAAATAATGATCATAAATAAATCTAAAAAATATTTAAAAAAAATGACTAGTTTACTAGCATCATATATATATATAACAAATAATATTAAATATTGAAAATCATTCACAGTACTACTTGTCTATTTTTTTTTTTTTTACAAACAAAAACTTAAGTATCTTCAATTGAAGGATAAATTACATTTTCTTTAAGTCTTTTAATTATTGAATGGAGATTAATTTTATTATGTTTTAAGAGAACCAAATTTACACCTCTTAAATATACATTTACATTAAAATAAATATAAATATAATAATAAGTTAGTCAAATTATCCATATATTTCATTATTAATTATTTTATATTTAAAAAATTCCTCATACATTATTTTATTTTATTTTTTATTAATATTTTTATCTTAAAATTTTGGGAACTTATTTCTTTTTTTTAAATTATAAATACTTCAATTTTACACAATAAAAAGATTAAATATATAAAATAAATAATTATTCAAATAAAAATATGTACTGTAAAAAAATAAAGGTTATAAAAAAATATATAAAGGTACTATTAATTATAGTAAATTAATTCATTATAAATTTTTATAAAGTTTTTTTTTCATGGTCTATACTGTATCTCAAATTGCACTTTTTGTGATGATCTACATTTTTACTATATAATAAAAAAACAATTTTTCATTTAAAAAATTTCAATTTTTATATTTTAAAAGTAATCTTCATATTTTTTACTTAAATTTTAGTCTACATATTAATTATTAAATAAATTTAACTTCCACTTTATTGGTACTTATTTAAAAACTAAAAAAAATATAATATTGTTTCAATTTAAAAAAAAAGTCCAGTTCGAATAAAAGTTATGGCCAAACAGGAAAACACATCTATACTCCCAATCACAAAAATTTATAGGGAAATATTTATTATTATTATTATTATTATTATTATTATTATTATTATATATGAATATAAAATAATAAGTATAAGATCATTTTATATATATGATAATTTTTAAAATTTATGAAACAATTTTATAAAAAAAAATCATAAAAAGATTAGCCACACACCTATTATTAAATTGTCATTAAAATGTATGTGTTGCATACCCCTCAAGTGAGAGTCTCTAAGCATCTTTAAACACGAGTACCTTAAACACAAAGCATTGTCGCCGTTTACATACTTAAAAGGGACATGTAAGCCGCAAACCATCGGCTCTGATACCACTTGTTGGGTAATCCGAGGGGGCAAAACTGGGGAGATCTCACAAGAATGAGAACTGAGCCAAATCCACACAAGGGAATGACACCACCTTCAACCCAAAACCTTAAGAAATTGGGTTTGTAGGTCTTCTTTCTTATATGTTGCTCAACTTTCTAATTTCTACTCCATGTGAGATTTAGACTCACACTTGGATACTTAACAATATGAATAATAAATTTAAAATATTTAAAATGAATTCCAGAAATATTTTAAAAAATTTAAATATTTGATAATTAACATACCAACAACAAAGGTCTTAAAATTTAAATTATATATATATATATATATATATATATATATATATATATATATATATATATTTAAAAAATTATAT
>Ga0099824_1004125_pt1 | contig 21041 bp, 13 predicted proteins | sample SiratrowhiteBW_FD_76837 | JGI IMG/M metagenome (GOLD analysis project Ga0099824, IMG submission 76837) | Root nodule microbial communities of legume samples collected from California, USA - Siratro white BW | ecosystem: Host-associated > Plants > Roots > Nodule | place: USA: California... | reverse complement strand
GTTATTATTTTAATTTTTAATTTTATTATTTTTTTACAATTTTATTAAAACTATTATTATTAATAAATATTATTATTGTTATATTATATACTTAATTATATTATTTGATTATTATATAAATATGTATTAATAATTAAATTAATTATTTAAAAGTATTTTTTAAACACTTTTTCTTTAAATCTTCGTCACTTAGAAGAGAAAGTGAACACTGAAATCTTTTTCTTGATTTCAGTTTTTTAATAATTTTTCATTTCTCGATTTTGAAACTTTTTTAGCATATATTTCGTCTTCGCAAATTCGTCGTGCAAAATAAACAAACCCTTAGAGATTATCTCAAATTACAACATTAAACATGTTTTTATAAGTGTATCTTAGTTCTTATAAGAACAATTTGTAAGAAAAATGAGAATATTTTAGTTATTATAAACTTGTAGTCTTTTTTTTCTTTCTAAAAAGAATGATAGAAGACAATGAGTTATGTTTTTTTTTTTTTAATCTCATATTATTCTTACTTTCTGGGTTTATAATGAAAATGAAATAAGCTTGCATAAATAGATAAATAAAATAAAAGTACTCATAAGAATAACATATCGTTTGAACTTGTAATAAAATAAAAAATGGTTTTATTGATAATGATCACATCAATTATATTATCATTGGATTTGTTTATAACAATCAAATTATTTAAAAATAAGAAAAAGTATTAAAGTGAATAAGAAGATTTTAAAAATATTTTATCATAATCATTGTGGAGATAATAAACATATCTTTATCTAAATCCATTATTTATAATTTTTCTTTCAAATCGAAAAATAAATATTTTTATTATCAACTTAGAGCAAGATCTTGAAATTTTCTTTGAATAAGTTGCATAATCAAAATGTTCGTTATTTTATGTCTTATGAGAATATGGGTTGGAGCCACAAGATCTTTTTCAATATTATCTCTGATGAAGTATCATACAATTTCAATATACTTGTTAGTTATAATTATGTCACATTGTATTGAATTACGAACAATGTTTGTAACTAACTTATTATCATAGTATAATTGTAAATATATATCAACCTTTTTTTTAAAGTCATCTAGTATGATTTCATATAAAGTCTTTTAGACATACTTTTAACAATAGTTTATAATCCATCTTTTGTCCTAGAATGAGATACTTTATCATATTTTCTAAACATTACTCTATTTTCTACGCTTACTTTTGTCTCATACGTGGTACATAAATAAGTTTTCCTACCAATTTCTAGTATTGGATTTTTTTTCTACTAGAGAATTATCTTATATTTCAAATTTATGATTTTGTTTAGTATGAATCTTTAACGTCATACATCTCAACTTATAAGTTTAATTGAGGAGATCAAGTACATATTTCTTTTTTTTTAAATAAAAAATCTATTTTTTGGAACAAGAAAATTCTATTTTAAAGAAATACTTGAGTCTCAGTCTTTTCCTACTAATTGTATTATCAATTGGTCATTTAAAGCTAAAATTTTCATAATCTAGTGTAATAATAATATCATTCAGATATACCAGCAATATTAGGAATTTATTCTAAATAAAGTGTGTCACAAATAAAGTATTATCTCTTTGGTTGTGCTTGTTACGAACAAAAATCATTGCTTTCACAAATCTTTCAATGTTCTTAGAAATTACTTTAAGACCTTTTTTTGAAGACATATTTTATTCCTTCCAATATAGGTTTCGAACCCTAAAAGAATTTCCACAAATACTTCTAAAAGTCCATTAAAAAAATATTATTCACATGGAATTGTTTATGTCCCAATCAAAATGAACTCTTAACAAAAAAAACAATTGTATCTATATTTGTTATTGAAGCAAATGTCTCGTCATAGTTAAATCCATAAGTTTGAGTCTAAAAATGTTTTTAAGTAACTTCAACATTATAAATGTTTTAATCCATGTAAATGCTGTTTACTCAAAAAAGATCTGATACTTAATTTTAATAATTAACTTTTGACAAATAATATTTTCTACTTGACTTTTCAATCTCGATTAAAAAGTATTATAAAGTGAATTCGTATAATTTAATAACATAATTATAAAAATAATTTCTTTCATATATCACACTTCTTATCTAATTTAGATATATTAAAATTAATGTAAAAATACAAAATTATTATATTTTAATTTTGTTTGATTATTTCATTATTTTCTTTCTTTTAGAATGAATTGCTAAGGTGGATAATTTGATTTTAAATTGTTACATGATAAATGATTTTGCTGGTCCAAAAACTAGAAAATTAATAACTAATTTTTCTAAAACCAAACAATATCATCTATATATTTGTATACAATAATAATGAAAATAATAAAGAATTGCAAACAATTGTCAACCTAAGTGGCACGTGACAATAGAATTGATTTCTAAGAACTGCTATTCCACACACATACACTCATACACAAAAACCAGCATTTTTGAACGTTAAGGATTTTTCATCTTTATTCTCAACTTTCGAGCAACTTGTGCTGCTTTAGGATGCCTTGGTCGCTTGTTGCTATGGTATTGTTCTACCTCCACCCAGTTCATAACTTTCAGTATGAGACACTGAGGAACTTTCTTCACATCCCCATCTGAGGCATCTTTTGTTTTCTTCAAACCCGTTTCCAAGGCCTTCTCAATGAACTCCATAAACCAATTTCCAGCTTCTGTTTCAATCTGTTTTCCCAGTTTGATCGTGTTGCTTAAGTTGCATGATCCTCCTGGTTTCTTATTCTCATCATTTTCAACAATAGGTTCCAGAGGCATCTTTGTAAGTGGGGTAGTAGAACCTTTCTTCTCCAAAATCTCCTTTTGGTGAGTACTGGATCTTAGGGGCCTCCCCATGTTTGCCTTTTGCTCCTGCTTTTCAGGAATGGCTGCCATTGACTTGTACATAGCACCCCTTCTTTTGGACAAGTTTGATTCACTGTTCCCAGAATGGTCGTAGTTCTCCACTACTTCATGCAAAACCTGCGGTTCTTGCTTCTCTGGTTTCTGAGACAGCTCTGAAGCTGAAGTAGCAGCTTGTATCGACACCATTTCATTAACTGCTTGCACAATCTCGTTATGGAATTCCAAAAACCGTTCAAAACAAGCAGCAGGAGCATCAGTTCGAGCTGACCTGCACAAATTTGAGAACATCCTGAAAGAAAACAAAACAAATAAGACATTATACTTCAGTATACAAAGCACAACTAAAATAGAATGGAGGGAAGAGCTACTACTATTAGCTTTTAGTCTTCCAAAGGTAAATAGTCTCTCTTTTTTATCCTTCGTGCATGAAAACATTATTGCCTTTATTTCTCTAAATGCATTGACTCGTGAAGTCTTAATTTAATTAAGAAAGAAGTATACTTGAGGGACCGAACTACTCTCTCAGTAGCTGAAGCATCTCTTAAAGCTTGAAGGGCAATCTTCTGAGCCACTTCTCTCTGTTGCACAGCTTCCTGCCAAGCAAAAAACAAGTTCTTTTCAACCATTGAACCAAAAGGGCAAAAAGCTAAACAGAATTTGTGATTCTACCTTCCCCAGCGAGCTAAGCTTTCCAGGTAAATTCACGGGGAGGCTAAGGTTGTTGCAATTATCAAAAGCTGAATTAGTAGTAGACTGAGATTGAGGTTGAAAAGTGGCATTTGACTCCAGATTGTGATTTTGACAATTGCCATCCCCGGAGGAAGCCCCCACTCTTGCATTCTTCAACCGCGGTGGCGGAGTCCCATTTCTCTTCTCCTGCACGTGAAATTCCCCACGTTCACACACACAAGCCTACCACTACTAACAAAAATTTCATAGTTTCAGCTGAATGTACATTCCATGAAGAAAACATTGTTTGAATGAGATAATATACCAATACCAACAGAGTAAATCATCCTTACACTCTCCACAATTTGTCAAATTTCCCGCCTTCTAAAAATTAATTTCATTCAAGATTAAGATACTATTGTTGTTCATGATGTGTGAGAAAGAAGCTTAAACTGTAAAAAATTGTTGTAAATGCAAGCATTCATGTGAACAATGGAAGAGGAAAAGAAAAATGTACCTACAGCTGACTTGAAGGGGCTAGCAGAAGGGATTCTATGTTCACGTTCAGAAACACTCCTGCTCCTACTAAACTTGCCATTGGAAGGGACAAGCACGCAGCTTTTCCTCATCAATGCAGGACTTTCCCCTTTCGCATCACTCATCTTGGCAAGAAGCCCTCCACCCACAGAGCACCTCACAGCAGAAACCGGAGTCCCCTCTCTCCCAACCTTCCCTCTAACCAAAGGTGACGACATTGCCACATGTTGAGGACCCCCATTCCTCGTTTTCACAGGGGTACATTGGTCAAAGTCCAAATTCACCGGCTTGAACATCATAGGCGAAGATGCCGAAACCCCATCACCACCGCCACCATTATTTCCCCAAGACCCTCTTCTGGGAACGGAACTGGGCTTTTGGGCCCTCAGGCCCACTAAGGGCTCGGGCGTGCCCACGAGAGGGTGTCTTCCGGGGAGGGGCTTGGCGCCGCGGAGAACGGGAACCGGCGAGCCCGGCTCCAAGCAATCGACGTAGATGAACTGGCCGAGCTGCATCTTGTTGCTGAGAACGACGTCGTCTTGGTCGGAGGGAAGACTCGCGTAGATAGAGTGAGAGGAGTCGGAGACTTTGATGTAGAAGCCCTGTTTGGGGATCAAATTCTTCTCGTCGAGGTCGGCGGGGACGATGTCGGTGACCTGCAAGAGCGAGCTCCGGTGCTCGCTCGTCGGTTTCACGCCAGTGTTGAGGCCGTTGAGGAGCTTCAACACGATTCCCGGAGCGAGTGTTGCCATAACAGTGATGTGATGATGATGATTGGTGTGTTGGGATTGGAATCTTTGGAGGTTGGGGAAAGGGATGAAGAGAAGAATGAAGAAAGGAGGAGCGTGGTGGTGTTCTTGGTTGGCTTCTTCTCACTGTGTTTTTTTCGCGAGACAAGTGGCCGTTGATAACGGTAAGTAGGGCTATGTCTCTCACGCTTTTCGAAATTCGGAAATTTTCGGAACGTTGGAATAACGGTCGTATTTTTTGCTGTGACACAGGAAAATAATAATGCACTTGACAAGAAATAAAACATTTTTTTATTGAAATTGTTTTTTAGGGTTGATTATTTTATGCCTCTCAAATTAGGGTTCGTTTTCGATTTCCTCTACTTTCATAATTTCCCGATTATGATTTTTTTTTTATATAATCATTTCGCTATTATATTATGTTTGGGAGAAAGATAGGAGAGAGAAGAGAATAATAGGCACATAAAAAATGAGATTGTTTTTTCTTTTTCTTATTCATAAAATAGAGGGTGTTTCGTAGAACAGGAATTTTGAGTAATTTCTTTTGCCTTGAAAAACACCGGAGTAATTTAAAAAATATTTTTGATTTTATTAATAAATGTTATTATTTATTTTTATAATTAGTATTATTTATCTTTATTAGTAGTATCATTTACTTATCATTTTTATCATAAAAAACAAAGCTATATATAACAAGGAGTTATCTAACTACTTGCACATAATTGGTTACTTATGTAATAAAGCTTTTTATTGAATAAATATTTTATTTTATTATATCTAATTATTGTAATGAAGGTTGAGTTGAATTTGTATAATTTTTCTATCAAATTCAAATACTGTGAATCGATCAATAATAAGGTAAGTTAGATTAAGTTAATGAACACTGGTTTTGTTATTTAAAACAAATATTAGTTTACTAGTTTATTTCGGTAAATTTTGGATATTTGTATTGTGTGTTTTGATTGAATAATACATTTGAAAATATTGAACCAAATTGTGGAGAAGTTAGAACATCTTTAATAATCATTTGAAATTCAATTTGTAAGTTAAGAACTCGAATTTTATGATGTTTTTTTTTTCTTTTTTCTTTTCTGAAGTTAAACATTGTATAAAGCAATTTGTGTATTAGAACCAATATTTACAAATGAAAATTTATTTTGCCTTCTACAAAATTAGAAATTTTAGAAATGATAGAAGGAACTGAATTTGTAGTGAATGTACCATTGACAACAAAAAATTCTTAAATATAATATAAGAGTTAGTTCTTAAATGTACTTTAATAATTTTTGACGATGATACCAATAAAAATATTATAAGACAATCTAAATAATAAATAGAGTGATATTTAAAATAAATAGAATATAATTTTAGGACTTGTATTTGAATTTAGTATAATTTTTTTTCCCTTAAATTGGGATCAGCTTTGAAAAGATCAAAACTAACCCCAAGACAGAAAAGACCCCTCCTATAATAAATATCTTAGTTTTGACACTGAGCTAAGTTAAAAATTCTAGTTTGCATCAAGCTAGGGTTAAGAGTTTTCTTCATGTGCTTAGTGTCACATTGACACTTTCTCAATAAAAAGATCCTCTCTACTTATGATTTGTCACTTATCATACTTTTATTTTATTTGTGAAATTTTTGAAAAACTTACACTAAAGATTAGTCATATTCTTTTTCTATAGAGAAGCTCTCTATAAAAGGTGTTGAGGGATGAAATCGAAAAAGTTGATGTCAACGTGAAAGGCTTGGTAGAAGGCAAAAGAACTCACCCACCATGTTCTACTCCCCCAAAGTCACGGTTGCTAAGTCGAAACGATGTGATCGAGAGCGAGGTTGTTGCCTTCAACTACAAAATTAGATGGTTAATGGACTTTACAATTTTCAGTTGAGAATGAAGATGTAAGAGGAAGACGATGGAGTACTTGTGTAAGCGAAATAATAGCCGTTGCTTTGCAAAAGGGCGAATACACACAAATTCACTTTGCAAACACAAACTTTTTCTTGTATGTTTTAGAATTTAGAGTTTCCTTGCGATGTAAATATTAAAATATTGCTTTTGAGCTAGGTAGCAACAAAATTGTAACTCTCTTTCTTTACTATCCATTTTACCTAACTTTATTCATCCAACATTACTCACTCACCCTCCTCCAAAATTTTTTCGTCCAATATTTTTTTTTTCGGATTTCTCCGATTCGGTTGCATATTTTTTGCTTACGCCTACTTTGAAACTCAAACAAGCGTTGAACCTTCTTTTGAATATGATGATTTTAATTATTTGTCTAGGCGATTGAAAGCAACCACGAAAACAAGTGGCAAATATGACAATAAAGCTTACCCACAAATCTTCAACCCCAAACATAAAAAAATTCTAAAACGTTCAAACTATATATTTCATACTAACAACACAATTATCCAAAAAAAATTATACATAAACTGATTTTAATTTATGAAAACCTTTTTCTTTATCATTTTTCTTCTATAATATGGAACCAACTTTTTTCTCATCTACTACAAGTGTTTCTCAATAAATATATCCACACAAACCCATATTCCATAGAACGAAGTGTTCCATTTATTGGCCAAAGCTTACTGATATTTTGCCAAAAAGTTGTATTGAAGATTTGCAAGATGAATGTGATAGAAGCTGGACAAGTGCCTAAGGCTTAAAGATTTAAAGCTACATGAATCATACGTTGATCATGAAAGATGTGGACTAGAAATTCACAATAGTCATGGAATGACAACAACTGGAGATCACATGACACAATACAAAATTCAAATCGAAGATTGGTACATAATAATAAGATCACTTCAAAATCTGGCATTCATTTTACATTGAAAATTGTCCAAATTCAGGGTTAACAATCGGGAATAGTGTCAAGAGACTGATCTTTCCAAAAGCCTCAACAGCAAAACACCTTGTAAATTTCAGGATGAAAACACATTTTGATAGAAAAATAATGAAGTTACATTATTAATGGCAGAACCTACCAGAAACAAGTATTGAAACAAAACCTGAACCTAATGGTATCTGGATGCCCAAAAGCACAATATCATTGCCATGCTATAGAGGTGTGGCAAAACCTGTCACGATATAAAGTAATGTCAGTGTTTTTGAGTAAAAAAGGAAGTTTCTTAGCTATCTCTACTTTTTTGGTAACATTAATACCTCGGGAACTAGAGAGTTAATAAAACGAACACAAACATGACAAAGTAATTTATATACTACTGAAGTCAGAAACATGACAATAAACATTTGGAAAATGACAACTTTTTATCTTTTAGAAGATTACAATGGAAGACTTCAAAAAGCAATCTATCAAATCTATATACATCATTTAAGCTATTAAAGTGTTATATGACGATAGGTTGCACACAAAATTTACAAAGCAACTTTTGTTATTATCTAAAGGAAAAAAAGCAAGAAGCTTGGCAGTAAAGAACTTTTCGGCAAAAGGAAAAAATATATATATACTTCTTTCAAACAGAGTCAAGTAGACAAAATATTGGCCTCAATGCTATTTTATCATATTGCCCCGGAACAACTGGAATGTAGCATAACCAAACATTCTACTGAAACTGTTCTAAGGGTTAGTGACAGTGTTAACCACTTATTTCAAAAAATAAGAATAAAGTGTAGAGTGGAGTCAGTGGTGGAGCTAAGACATGGTCAACCCCAAATTCATTAAATCCCTTTAAGTTTCTTATAAAAAAAATGTGACTGGTAAATTCTTCTCACGATCCCTTAGAGTTCTAAAAGTCTTTGTGCTGGTTTCATTAAGATTTTCCATTAAGGCATCTACAAAAAAAAAAAAACACCTAGACTAGTTGAATATCACCATTGACAAGTGTTGCTATGGATTCCCTCTTTTGGCACTGGCATGAATAACATAAAATCATTTCTAAGGTTATCCCTTTGTTTTCTTCTTGGCAAGAAAGAGTATCTCTCAATTCTCATCTGTTTTTCCTCATGACATTAAAAGTGATTCCATAAACACACTTTGATTGAGCCGATGTTAATTTGATAAACTCCTTTAGGCTCAAATTTCACTTATTGCCACATGACAGGGACACAGAATGAAAATGGTATTTCAAAATGTTCCTTAGTTGTTCCATGCATAATCATTACGTATCCTTAACCCATCCTAAGCAACTTACACAGTTTTTTACTTCCTTATTAAGCAGAAGTTGAATGTCAAACTTGCCACCTAAGTAGTTAAAATGTTGTTTAGAATCAAGCGTGCTGTAACTGAATCATTTTAACTCTTCAAAGTTCCAAATATAGCAAATGGAAACCATTTTACCGACTTCAGTTCCAAATGGAACTGGAATTAGTTTTTGTAAACTGATAAGAAACATAGTAAACAGAACATAAATGTAAGTATCATGTCAAAGACCATTACAGCTTCACAGATATCTCCGCAATCAGCATGTCTTGTGACAAACCATACAACGTATACAAGAACAACATTCTTAAAGAAAAATTAATATTGTCATACTTGGCCAAACAGCATCCTATCTTATAACTGAAATTCCAAACCAAACAATTTTGGTAACCCAAAAATGTGGCTGTAACTGCATGGTATTGATTGACAACTAAAATTAGAGAAATGCTAAGAACACACCGTTTTGAACATTCTCTTTCATTTCTTGAGATTTTTTTTTAAATAAAAAAATGATGGGTCCATAAATCAGGAAATTTATTTGAAAATCACACATAGCAGCAGCTCTTACAATTGATAAATTTTAGTCCAAAATGTGAAGAGAAAAAGGGGAGAAGGGGAAGGATACCTTCTGAAAGACAACCCCAGCTGGTATTGTGCAAAGAAAGCAGAGAAGTGAACAGAGCAGAGGCAGTAGCACTATGCAACGGCGTCAAAGACAATTGTGCACCAGCCAACTGCACCGGAAGCCTAAACAGCAACCATAACCATTATTCAGTTCATAAGCACAAAAAATGTTACCCATTTGGATACCTCACAATAGAGTGAAACAAAGGGTGCAAAGGCAGTGAAATGGTGCAGTGAAAAAGAATTGAAATTTACCGGGAAAACGAAAGGGCGCGTTTGTGGGGTGAAGAGGGAAGTCCATTGAGATTAATGGGACGTGAAGATCGACGAGAGAAGAGGGTTCTGGAAGCAGAGGAGGCTCGTTGGAGGGTTTTTCTTGCAGAATTCGCCGCCGCCGCCGCCGCCATCTTCTCTGCTCTGCACCAACACTTCTTCCCACTCTCCTCTGGTCAGAGAAGGAAGAGCCTACCTTACTATGGGCTGGGTCTAATCAAATGGGCCTATGTTCAAACCAAAAAGGAAATTTCTTCTTCCACCTCCATACATTTCTTTTGCACTCGTAAATATAAAAATTTCCAACTTTATCTTTGTGAATGATGTAATTCGGTAGTTAAAATTATTTTTTGTATTATTTAATATAGAGAAAATTCGAGATTATAAGTCACTTTTAACTTCTTAATTACACAATATGAAGTTTTTTTTTTCTTAAGAAAATAAGACTTTATATTGTACAAATTATAAGTCATTTTTTGATTTTTGAAACTATATAAAATCGTCTTTGTTGTCTTCTTTAGCAGTGTTTGTCGCTGCAAAGAAAATCGTAACATTAAATTCTTCATCAACGACATCACCGTCTTTCTTATCATAACAATTTTCAGTAAAGAATTATAAGTCTCAAGCACAACTTCAATCACTACTTTCTAATTTTTTATGAAAAAATTATATAGACTTCATGTTACACAATTTAGAAGTCGTTTTTTATTTTTAGAATGCATAATTAAGAAGTTATTTTTAATTTTTGAATAACAAAAAGTAGCTTTCAAATGGTATAATTTAGAATTTTTTAATTACACAACTCAATGTTTTTTTCCAAATTACACAATTTAAAAGATGTTTTTCATTTTCAGATTAAAATAAGAAAAAGAAAATACGCAGAAGAAATGTATGAAAGTGTAGGAATAAATGCCCTACCAAAAAAAAAATCACTTTTTTCTTCCAAATCTGATAGAAAGAAAACTGCTGCACACTCTTTTTGGGGCAAACTTTAGATGGACTAAATTATGGTTTTGAGCGTTTTCAGACGTAACTTTGGTCTAATCTAATTCTCAATTTTGTATATGTTTTATTTATTTTATTTTGGTTCAACTAAATCTTAAACTTAACATATTCAAGGGAATTACCATTGAAAAATAATTTAACTAATCAAAATGTAAATAAATAAATAAATATACACAAAATTGAATATCAGATAAAAAATGTGAACTTTTGCAATGCGGAACTAAAAAATCACGAAAAAAATAAAGGACAGGAATCTCAGGTCAGAAATTAAATAAGAACCAAAATTATAATTTATAAAAAATAAAGTGGGTTAACTTATTAGAAGGGGAGTATATTATTTTAACAGTCACTTTTCATTCTAACAATTTCACTTTTTTCTTAATCTAAAGATTTTAATCAGTAATTTATCTTTAACTATTAGATTATATCGAATCTTGAAATAGTGTGAAAGTGTAATAATTTGGTTATTCTGAAACATTTACCGCAAATAATTTGTATATTTTTTTAAAATCTATCCTTCTTATTTTGTGACTATAATTGAGATTCCTCTCTTCAGATGAATCAAATGCAACAAGAATGCATAATTGAATGAAGCAACCCTCACTTGTGTTGTGTTTAGATAAATGTGGCAAAAGAAAATTGAAGTTGGATCCATGTGCTTTAATTAAAAATCAAAAGTTGATGCATGATTGAGTACCCTCTTTGTGTGATGTCACTAACCATTAAAATACGATAATTGATATTTTTGAGTGATCTAAGAGATAGTATAATAAGATCAAAAAGTTGTGAGAATAGAATCTAATATGAAAGTAAAATTTATATTTACGTCAACTTAAAAAAAATAGTAAGATTTGAATTTAATTATAGATTATAATTCCATTTATCTCTAATTAATTGGAAATCTTCATCAGTTATACTCTTTTCAAAAGTTTAGAGGTGTGTAATTTTTATTTTTTCAATTAGTATTTTACTAGTTCATAAACAAAACAAAACAAATACTTAGTTTATACGCATGAAATGTATGATAAATAAATACTTTTAAATATATAAATTCTATTATAATTAAGAGTAGATCTTACAAAACTATTTCTTACTTTTACTTTTTTATTTTCTTTTAAATCATTTGATCTAATAAATTTCTTACTTTTACTTTTTTATTTTCTTTTAATCATTTTCTTAGATTATGAAGAATAAAGCATGAGATGAATAGGAACAATAAATTCAAATAATTTGGTCTCTTCTCTACAATTAAAATTTATAACAAAATAAATATTTGTGAGAGTATAAAATATATTATAGATTTATGATATATTATTTATATTACTATTAAAAATTAAACTCAAGTTAAAATTAAAAGTTTTTAGAATATTGAAAAAAAATATTGAAAAAAGTCCTTAAAACACTCTCGCAAATAAATAATTAAACCATTTTGATCGGAAATTAGCGGTTAAAAACACTTTAATAGTTATTCTAATTTAAAAACACTTTAATTATTAAAGAGTGTATTTGTATGGTTATCTGTATTTATATGGTATTTTTGACAGGTGGGCCTGGCTGGGTACTTCTATATGTCTGGGTGGTGTTTTGCACTCTGCACTCACATAAAATTCAACTGGAACTCCATATAATATAAAAATCTATTTTATTTTTTAAAAATTGTATTCTAAATTCTGGAATAGATTATTTTTAGATTTTTTAGATATATTTATATTTTATTTTAATTAATTTCAAACACAATTAGTTATATTTAAAAAATATTTTTGAATTCTTAAATAAATAATTTATTTAATGAAAAATATATTTTTTTAATATAACAATATTCACTAATGTTTTATTTGGTTAAGTGAGTAGATTTAACAGAGAGAAGCGTGAAAAATTAGGTTGTTTGAATGAAAAAATAGATAATGAGAAAATCATGGATTTTGAAAAAAAATTTGTAAGTGGTGTGATGGTTATAATTTATATTAGTATTTTTTTTGCTGATAAAAATGTAAGATTACAAATTTGCCCTTGTGATTAAAAATTGTTGAAAATGAAATATCATTAATTTGTTGGGAGTGATTAATGTACATTTTAGGTAATCTTATGAAGCTCAGGAACAATTATAGACGAAGCTCGCCAACACCTGCATGTTATAAACATCAATGAAGATCACCATCAACAACCTCAAAACAAGAAAACAAACATCACTCAAGCGCCAAATATGAACAATGACACACATAATCGATTATTAGAAGAAGATGATCGATTATATGTATAAAATTTGACACATAATCGATTATGGTATCACGATAATCGATTATGTTTGGAAAAATATACGTATAATCGATTATACTCTTTGCCATAATCGATTATCATCAAGTTTGAATCTCACTGGTACAACAAATCTCGCTCACCGCCGACCTCCACTGCCATCGTCTCTTGCGATCACAAAATTCTATACAACACACCAACCACCAACTTTCTCACCTACCATGGACCTCTAGCTCATTAGCTCACACGAGATGGAACAAAGAGGCAAAGCAAGATGAAGAAGAAGAAAGCTCAACTAGTAACCACACTGTCTTCAACTCCCTTTTTAATGGTAAATTTAAATTCCTCAACCACCATCAAATGCAGTCAAGATTCCTTTACCAAGTCTCAAAAAGAATCTATGCCAAAGGTGTTGCCATACATGTAATGTAATATTACATAATAGAGGATACTATACCAGCACATGCAAAGTTAGAAATATATTTACACATATGTCACCGTGACTTTCCCTCATCGTCTCTTGCCTTTCTATATTCTAAATCAGCACAAATCATTTCAACCAAACAAGAATAATCCTACCGTTCTATCGTTATATACAATCAACCTAAACCAAACAAAATGTAAAAATAAACATATGATAATATATAATATATTAATGATAATTTTTTTTATACAATATCATTATTAAGTTTAAAAATATAAAATCTAAATTATCCATGTAGGCTATTTTATATAAATAATCATTGGCTTCCCACAATGTACATGTCATGTGATCGGCATAATTTTGGGAAATTTGGAAGGGGTATAAGCATGGGTGCAATAGAGGTTGGACGAAGAGGCGAGGGAGAAGAAATGAGAAAGTAAGTTAAATATAAATATAAAGAAGGGTATTTTGGTCTTTGTACAATGAGTATGGGGTGCAATGGAAATTTATACGGTTGCAGAATGGAGAGCACGTCCGGGTGACTAAATGCTAAGCCTATTAATTCCCACGGAAAAGGTCGATAGATTTGCCCAAACCCTCCATCACCTACTTCATACTCAACAAAATTCATATAATAAATTGAATTTTGTCTATTTTTATTTCTGTAAAAATATTTCTTAGTTTTAATTATTGATTTTTTAACTATCTCTTTAATTTTATATCATTAACTATAGTTAATTTTAAAACTAAAAATACAAAATATTAATTAATACAATAAAAATAATAAATAATATCTTAAATTTAAGAGAATTCATTTTCTAGGCATCTAATTCAACTAGGAAATATATTATTATTTAGTAAAAATAAGGTACTTTTACATGCTATTTTCTATTTAATAATTTACTTTTAACCTTATATTTTTACTAAAATTATTTCATTTAGAGTTTGTAATTGATTTCTTTTATTGAATTCAAATTCCCTGTTAAATAAAAAATAAAAAAGGGGAAAAATAGAAGAAGAAATATCCTATATTTTAATAAAAAAAAACAAGTTTATTTGTACTTCTTAATCTTATTATTTCACGATTTCAAGTGAGACTTACCTTTGGTTTGAATAGAAGAAAGAACAGGCGAGAGAGAGAGGGAAAAAGAAAAGAAAGAAAAGAAATATATATACAAGGAAAGTATTGAAAGTGAAGAAAAAGAACCACGATTCTCTTTTCTTCAAAATGAAGAAGAAATATATAAAGAAAATGGATTAAAACAATATATAATCTATTATGTCGTTTACACAATTAATTATTTCCTTTTCTCTCTTCTCCTTTTACGGAATAAAAAGATCCAAAGTGGTATTTGAGATGGCCATGGAAAACTTTTTAGAGAGTTTCAAAAACTTCAGGATCACTAGTCCAAAAATCTTAATTAAACTCACATCTTAAACTTGTATTCCTATATATGATTCAGGCAATGAAATGTCTTCACACAACATTCTTTTAGATATATAAAATAATAATTCATCTTTTATTATCATCTTTTATTTTTATAAATTAAACATTTTAACTAGTTATAACTTCATTTTTCATATATAACATTTTAAATTATTTTTTTTTCATAAAAGTATCATATTTTATTTATTATCTATCTTACTTTTATTCATGATTCAAAAATAAATGAAAAACTATTCATAAAGTTAATGTTGATGGTTTTTTTATTGTCAATCTATATCTATCATGAATCATAACCATTGTGTAATTCAAAATCTGATCATTTTTCTAGGCAGATAAAGCCACATATTTCCATGTTGTGAAGAACTGTAATAACTTCAGCATTACTTTTCTAGTGGTAGTTAGAGAGTCAACTGCTAAAATCTTGAGACCAGTATCATTTATTCCTCTCAATAAACTCTTCCATCTTAGTGTACATATATCTATGATTCCCTGATATGACTATACAAAAGACGAGAAAGGCAACTCCTTTATATTAATTTAGTAGTACTTTGTTATGACTTGTTTCTTTTTCATTAAATGGTTCTGTTTCAAATCAACTTCTATAAAAAATTCACATGGGGTTTTCAGATTGGAAAACAACAGCTTCTGCAAGATTTTAATAGTATTTTTTAAATATAGAAAGTTTAACTGATAAGAATGTTATCTACTGATAAGATTCTCATATTAATGAAACAAATATATTAACAAATCTATTTGTTTAACATGTTACGTACCAAAATGTGGTCTATTAATAAATTTAATTGTGGATCAGCATGATGAACAAATCAGATTTCTCCAATTATGGCTACCAAATTTATGGTTTGGATTTCTCCCCATAACTTTTGAGTGGTCCACTGCAGTAATGATAGGTGAAGGTAGATGAGTAAACTGTAGTTGCTGGTTTGAAAATCAAACACTTTCTGGCAGACAACTTGACTGAGGAATGAGGTGAGGTTGACAAAATAAGAAGCTACACAGCAAGATGAAAAGCTTAGTTCAAGATCTGTGTGTCCAACAAGCTCTTAAGCTTTAAAGCTAAGACACTGAGATGTGAGCTCTTACTCAAACTTCAAACCCTACAAAATTGTAGCCTTTGCAGCACGGCAATGTCTGTGAACTATCATTACTGTGCCATACCCTTCTTTCAACCCAAACCTGCTAAATGATTAATGCACAACTTTTTTTCTTTTACACTCCTTCCACTTTTTTCCCTTATGCAGTTTGAAAAACAAGGCACAGAGTAAGAAAAGAATAATAGAAGTTATATTAAGAAGTTCAATTAATTTATATATGATTTCTATTATTATTGTTTTATTCAATTATGATAATGATTTTGGATCTTTATGAATAGATAAAGGTAGAGATATGTTTGAAAATAGTGATTATTTGTCTTCATTTAAAAAATTATTGTTGAATATATTTTTTTTAAATTAGGGCAATTTTGTTTTCTTTGAAAGATAATTCCACTTGATATACCAACTCTCATATTATAGTAAACATAGACTAATTTTGTTAACATTTTTTTCGTAACCATAATAAAGTATTCAATTATGTTAAACGATAACAACCTCCACTTTAATTAAAAAAGTCTAGAATCTTAATGAAGATAAAATTGCATAACTGACAATTAAATTATTCATATTTATTCTCTTATTGGAAGTCCTTAGCTTATGTATAGAATAAGCTCACATGGTTAAGATAAGCGTAAAGTTAAAAAAAGTCTTTGGTGAATCAACTAAATATATAGTATTTATTAAAATGATAGACATAGATTATAATTTAGGTTTCTAATATAATATTTGAAAAAAAATACACTCATATATATATATATATATATATATATATATATTAATGAATTGAGTAGGTTTGTATAATTATTTTGTGATATATTCCTGATTATAAAAAATCCAAGTGAGACTAACATCTATGATGATTTTGTTGAATGAAGACGTAACTTATCATTGTTTAATTATAATTTGAATTACAATATTCTAATCCTTTTTTTTTTTTCAAATTTGAAAAGACAGGTGCAAATCAATTTGAATTGGAAGAATGTTGTGCTTATTTGATATCTTTACATCAAAGTGTAAAGAAGATAGTGTGAAGATTGAACCACCTGAAGAATCCACATGTATTCCAACAAAAGAAAAAAACTCTGAAGAATCCACATAAATATGGTTATAATATTTTATTATTAATTTCTTATGATTTTACTTTGGAACTTTTTTATGATTATTTTTATAAAATTTTGTTATCATACAATTGTCAGTTTTGCGGATCTCCCCCGTGCAATTTTAAAGAAGGTTAATTAGTTGAATCTCTTTTGATTTTCTTTTTGTTTTTGCATATAGATATTCTCGAAAATTAATTAGTTTATTTTTTTAACTACGGCTAATTTAGTACGTTTCTTTTTATGTAATCAATATGTACACCATTTTAATATGAATGATTCTCTTATATTTTTGGATTTCTAATTATATTAATTATTTCTTTCAATAGAATTATCAAAATATGTATATGAAAAGATTATCAGCATTATAAAAAAAATTACATAATGACAATTACATCCACCATGTTCACTCTTTTATTAAATTACTTAACTTGTGTTTATTAGAACCAAAAAAACATTAACTCATATGATGAGATATGTTCATTATTAAAAAGTCTGGCCGGAATACTAATGGTCTATGAGAGACCTTAAATCACAATTTGATTTCATATTATAAATGCTATCTAAATTATAATATCCCTCTTAGTTAATTATAAAAAAATACTTTAGTAATTGATTTAAACTCTTTTTACATTATAAAAGAATGTAAATATGCTTTTTATGGAATTAATAAATATTTATTAATTAAGATTAGAACTAAACAAAATGTGTTTAGTAAGGTGAATAAGCTAATTATTTAAGGAGTCAGGAGTTAAATGGCTTCTGTCTTAACCGGTGTGGTCCTTCTTGCAGTGGTGGTAGTTGGTGGTTGTCGCAGGTCCGAGGTTGCCGCTGCCCTCGCCATTAGCTCTCCAACGACTTTAAGGTCCCTCTCTGCGGCTAATGAAACCCTTGTCAGCGTAGTTTCAGGACGCTGAAGCAGGTGGTGGAGGAGCTTCAGGCCGAGCTCGGCCACGATTCTGCAGCGTTATATATATTTTGAGTTTTATATATTTTTAAAACTGTTAAATTTAATGTAGTCTTAACACGTTGATGATATTGGTTAAATATTTAAATGTGAGTAGAAGTCTCGTATTAGATAGAAATGAGAAAGTTGATAAATAATATATAAAAAAAAAAGACCCACAAACCTAATGCAAGGTTTTTAGGTTCAAGGTGGTGACATTCCCTTATATGTTGACTCATGTTTTATTGTTTAAAATCTCTCCGATATTTTACTCTCAGATTCTCTCAACACTATTCAATATTTGACTTTTGTTTCTTTATTTGCATGCTTCAAATACATATGTTTATTAATGTAACTATGCACTCTCTTCGGCATTTATATATCTTTATTTAGTCTTTACGAATCAGAATTAGGAATCCAAATTTCACTCACTCTAATCTATGAATGAAAAAAAAAAAAATTAAACAATATATTAAAAAAAATAAAGATTGATAAATTTATTGTCTTAATTAACATTTTTAATTGAAGTTGATAACATTTGTTTACGTGGATCCAATTTTTCTTATCTCATTCAAAATATTCATCCTTACAATTTAATTTAATTTATTTTTTTAGAGATTGTGTAGGTAGTAGTTTGGATACGACTCATTAGTATACATGAGTGTTGAGGTGCCTATTTGATTATGGTTGATTGAAAACCAATATGAAATATTTTCAAAATTTTTTAAAGTATAATTAATGTAGATTAAAATTTACATACTAATGAAAATATAAAACATGAATATTTTTGAACGGGAATAGGGTCACAGCTTTTTTTGAAAAAAGTGACATTTACGCATAAACTAAGTAATGGATGAAAGTTGAATGGACTCAAGTTGAATAAGTGATATATATGAAAATGCAATTGAGGACTTTCTATAATTTATTCAGCAAAATGAGTGAAATATAAATAAAATCTATTATTGTTCTGTAGTTAATTATTTGAATGAGATACAACTAAAAAGTTGTTGTGCAATGTATCTTTTAATTATGAAATAATATATTATTACAGTTTGTATAATGTAAAGTAAATTACTAATGACTTTTTTTTTTAAGTTTTAGATGATAGATCTATTTCCTCATCACATAATTTATGTTGAATTTATCTTAAAATATTTAGTTATTTATTAAAAATGTTAGTTTTTTTTTTTTAATTTTTCAATAAACTAATTTCATATATTAATTCAATAGACAACAAGAAAGTTTTGAAATTAGTAACTATGTCATGCTTTGGAGGTGGATCATATTCTATGTCAATATTATTAATTCTTTGGGACAAATATAAAAAACACTTTGAATAATTTGAAAAAACTTATTAAAGGTTTCATATATTTCATTAGGAAGACTAATTTTTATTTTGTATTTTAACTTTTTACACATAGCAAATCATTGAGCACAAACACAATTAAACAAATTTGACATGAATTGGCAAAATATTTTTTACTAATTAGAAATTAAAACTTATTATGATTTAGAATTATGAGTGATACTTAAACATTATTTAGCTAATTTAGTTTTGATTAAGTTGTGTTAGACTTTATTTTTCTAAGTTTTGATTTGGACAAGTTTTGCTATTTCTAAGTTTGGATAAATACAAAAACTAATTTTCTTAACAATTTGATATGTTTATGATTTACACTTACAGGTTGGGAATGACACAAAATTGGTGAAATTATTTTAAAAAAATGTCACATATTACATTAGTTGATACATTAATCGATGTAATATCACTCTTTTCATATTAATTAAAACAAGTACATGATATAAAATGACACATATCAATATTTTCACCATTGATATAACATATATATTTGCTAGTAAAAGAAAACGCAAATAAGATATTACATCAATCTTAAGAACAATCAAAGTAATATATGTCTACTAGTAAACAAATAAACACATATGGAATATTATATCGATTCCTGAGAATAACCAATATAATAAATTAGTCCCACGTTGGTTTAATTTTTTTTCTCCTCTTATAAACATGCTTTTATATCGATTAATATTTAACATCAATATAATATTTATATATTTTACATCAATTGCACAATTAATATAAATATGTTTCATTTTTTTCATGGACAATATTTATATAGACATTTAAATCCATGATAAAAATTTATCAATAATCGATGTAAAATATATATAAATATTATATTGATTTAAGTAAATTCAAAAGTTGTTAAACAGAAGTCAATAACTGGTGTATCAATTATGCATTTTTTATTTTATTTTTAAATAGAAAACTACAAACATAATTTAAAAAGTATACCAAGCTAATTCAAACTAAATTAGTTCAATATTTTTTTATATTCAAATTATGATTAACTTTTGAGAAATTGTTAGGATTGATATTATTAGAAATAAAAAAAATCATTTGGTTAATGTTTTTTATAATTAATTATTAATTTATTAATAAAATTGATTTATAAAAAATTCAATTTATATTTTAAATATCTCCAGCAAATAGATATACTTATTGCATTGTTTCATTTTCAAACGTATCCTTGTACTTTCTATTCTCAATATTGTGTTATTAAATTTAAACATCAATTCAATTTCATCACTTATATCATAATTGGTTTTAACTTGTTTAAAGTTTTTTATATTATTTAATATATTTCAATTGTGAAAGTAATAAATATTTTATTTCATGTATAATTTTTTATAATTAAATAAATAATTTCTACAATAGTAATAAAACATCTTTAGTGAAGATAAACTCATCTAAATTAACTTTGATTATATATATATATATATATATATATATATATATATATATATATATATATATATATATATATATATATATATATATATATAGTGTGTGT
>Ga0099824_1004123_pt1 | contig 21043 bp, 8 predicted proteins | sample SiratrowhiteBW_FD_76837 | JGI IMG/M metagenome (GOLD analysis project Ga0099824, IMG submission 76837) | Root nodule microbial communities of legume samples collected from California, USA - Siratro white BW | ecosystem: Host-associated > Plants > Roots > Nodule | place: USA: California... | reverse complement strand
ATATTAAATGTTTTTATTTTTTTTTTTTTTTTTTTTTTGCATAACGAATTATGAGTATTCTATCTATATGTCAATAAATAATTTTTTGTTTGTTGTTTTCAAGTAAAAAATTTCTGATGTCCTTAGTGAAACTTTTCCTTTTGCACAACTTGGACAATTATGCGACTATGTATAGAAAAATTGAAACTATCCCCATAAACATAGAAAATCTGGACTTTGGAATTGTTATAATAGAAAAACTGGAATTATAGAATTGTTATATGCACGCACAACTAAAATTACGCAGTTGGTATAGATATAAAAAAGTAATTAGACTTATAGAGTTGTTATATGAATGGAGAAATTAGAATTATAAAGGTATTATATGTAAAGAAAAATTGATGTTACATCATTAATATTGTTTTAGTTTAAAATACTGATTTAAGTTATGTATCATATCTATAGGTATTTTTTTAGTGTTTGTTAGATAAGTTTAAGTATTGAAAAATTGATTTAAGACATGTTAAAAAAACAAGTTTAAGAATTTAAGGATTTAGTTGTTTATCGAGTTCTTAAAATTTTGTTAATAGAATCGTCATTCTTGTTAATTAATCTCGCAACATATCAAGAATAACACTAAATAACACTTTAGGACGGATATATTCATTATTTAAAAGACGACTTGTCTTTACTTAACACTTAAACTTTCAACTTTTTATTATTTTATTATAAGGTGTCTTCTTTCTTCACATACTTGGTTAAAGATTGACGGACTCCAATTATAAAAGTATATACATAAAAATATAAATTAATAGGATTTTTATTTTAAAAATTATACAATATTTATGATTTTTGTGAAATATTCAACTAATTAGACTGTATTATTTATATTTTTGATAATGTTGTTTGTATGTTAATGACATTATTCTAGAAAAAAGAATGAGAATATATTCAAATATAAAAATTTCATGTCTCTAGTAATAAAAATAATTTTTAGACCTAAATGGTAGATTTTTAACTATTAAGTATAATAAGAAACAACAATTTTAGGTTAAAGACGTGGATTTACCAAATTTGTAATTAATCTTAAATTAAAAGAATGTTAGTATATATGCTTTAGAAAATGCATGAGTTGGCATGCAAACATGTATTTGTATGAATATCCCGTAAAAAACTTACTATTGAAGTATTTTGTAACGAAGTATATTTGACTCATAAGTTAAGAATGCTAAAGTAATCTATCTTCCATGTGATATTGACCTATTACTAGTGATGACTATTACAAGATCATTAAACTTGAGAGAATCTGTTTCATTGTCAATCAATCCTAAAAATGAGATAATCAAATTAAGAACTAACAAAAAAAATTAATAGTAAATTAACACGAAACTTATGTTACATTTTTTTAAGAAATGCCTTGATTATATGATCGTGTGAGTTATTTTAAATATAGTTGAAGGAGGTTGCTGGTTACATAAACATATATGAATATAATACTATTAAAGTTTGCCATTTAAGGTTAACTTCAAGATTGCGATTATTTGCGTAATCACATCTCATACTTGTTTACTCATAACTTATGAAACATGATGCATTATAAAATGAACAATGGTTCAACCCTTCCAACACGTAAAATATTTGACTAGAATATGAAAATGCATGATGGATTTTACTATTGTTTTCCTCAAAACTTGGACTTTATAAACCATAAAATCTCAACGGTTGCACACCATTATTATCTATAACAATTAGTAATAAATATTGATTTTTCTAACAGATTTTTTTTTCTTATGTATACATTTCTACCTCTTTCACTCTTCCTACACGTATTTAACTCTTTAGTTTGTACGTAAACTACCCATACGAATCGTCATAATAAAAGGTTGGAAGTGTTTTTATTATATAAATAATAATTCATGAAAACTAAATTATTTTTATAACTATTTTTTATATACATATATTATAATTTTACTTTTTATGTTTTAGTAATTATTTTTTATTCTAATAATAATTATATCAAAATTTTTAATTATGTTCATTATTTTTATTATCATACAGATTGTGACGCATACACATGACAACACCTGAATTTCAATTAGTTTATAGAAAGTGAACAAGAGTTTTAATGACGGAAAGGAATATAAAGACCATAAAATAAAACCTACAATTTCTCATTGTATAACTAATATAATTGAAAATATATATATATTTGATAAAAAGTAAATCAATAATTACATAATTATAGAAGGTATCAATTTAAAAATTATTATTGTAAATATAGCATGTTTATTTGAGCTACACAAATTGTTACAATGTATGACTTGAAGTTATCAAAAGTGTTACGCATGTATTCGTTGAACTTTTAAAACTAGTATAACTATTAGTTGTTTATTAAAAAATATTTTATATATATATATATATATATATATATATATATATATATTACTTTATGAAATATGTTAATATGATAAAATTCTTTATTAAAGTTAGAGATGTCATAAAGAAAAACCAACGATAAACATTCATTTATAACTTTAATATAAGATATTGGTCATAAGAATATTGTAAGATTATTTTACAAAAGATATCAATATTTTAGAAAGATCAATATATATATATATATTCTATAGATGAATGAATCATATTTATTAAATTTAAATATGTAGATAATACATAAGTGAAGTGATTATTAAATTTACTCAATTTGAAAATGGTCGGTTAAAGAAATTTTGTTATACAGAGATCTTTTATATATCCTCTTGCATAATTTAATAATTCTAAAAAGAATCTTAAGGTCTTCATATCTTCCATTTTGTCAGAAAAATCAATTATTTTTTGTACTATGTAAAGTTGAAGTTTTATTATGTTTCCATTTAGATATCAGATTCTTATTATAATTTCACAACAATATTATATTTTAGAGTTAATTTAAAGATGCATTTAATGGAAATAAATATCATATTATTTTTTATTATTTTTCAAGATAAATGTTATATTAAACAAAAAAAAACAATTCCATCCAATTTGTGTAACAATTTTTTATATGATAAAAGCTTTTGTGGGGTCTAATTAATGTCATATATGTTACAGAGGGTTGATAAAGGTTGGTTTTGAATAATAAAGTAATTACGATTAATGTAATTTTTTTGATTTAATATTGAGCGTGTGGAATGGGCGAAGGTGGTGGTAGCACCCAACACACGCCATTTCTAAATTTCCCTGCAAATTCTGAACTTGCGTTGCGTTCCGTAGCTATCACCTTCATTTTCAAAACCTTCAACGCACTGCTTTCAGCTTTCAATTCAAACTCTCGAATCAATTACTGCTATGTTTTATTAATTTAATGCTATTGGATTACGATTATTAGATCTCCAGAATATTCTCAAAATCTCGGCACATTCCGCACTTTCCCACCGAATATTCTTCCATTTGCATTTGGCGGTTCCTTATTCAAGTTTTTTGTAAGTCGGTGTCCCACGCAACATGTGTATTGTTTAACGTACGAGGTTTAGCAGATCTCTAATTAAGATTGTTCTCCTTCTGTCAGGAAATTTCATTGCTACAACAGTTTTTGTCTGAATTTACAAAACAATAATATGGGTTGGGGGAAAGAATCACCAAATGATTGTGTCATAATTGGATCAACGTTTGAATGTGAGTTTTGCTATCTTAAATTTGCCTAGTCAGCAAAAACAAGATCAGTGTTGTTATTGGGTTGGTTTGAAGGATAGTGGTGGTTTCATATAAAATATTAGCATGCAAGCAATGGGGAGGCTTGGCAGCTACATCAGCCGCGGCGTGTGCACTGTTTCAGGGCCGTTTCTTCCTTATGGTGGGGCAGTGGACATTGTTGTGGTTCAGCAGAAAGATGGGAGCTTCAAATCCTCTCCTTGGTATGTTAGGTTTGGGAAATTCCACATGGTTTTGAAGGAAAAGGTGAAGGTTCATGTCAGTGTCAACGGTGTGGAGTCTAATTTCCATTTGTATTTGAACCTTAAGGGGGAAGTTGTTTTCCGCCATGGAGACACACAAGAGGGACAAGAAGGGGAATCAGTAGTTGGGGGTGAAAGTGAAAGTACAAGTGATAGTGATGGGATCATACCACAGGGTGGTAATAATAAGCATTTCAAGTCCAGAAGTTGGAACTTTGATTCAGTGGACAAGTCAAATGCAGAGGCTACGGTTGTTGGTCGAACTAGGTCTCGCCGTTCCCGAATTCTTGGGCTTGTGTCAAGGTCTTTGAGAGGGGAGGGTGAAGATGGTGATGTGAATGGGGTGGATTCCGTGGAGCGTGCTGAGATTGCAGCCAACTTGTTGGAGCTGAAGTGGTCCACCAATCTTAGTTTTGATCATCAACTGCCTCGTGCAGACAGGAAAAAGACTAGGGGTGAGGCCTTGTGCAATGGTTTACCTTTACCACCATGTAAAATGAAGGAGGAAGCTCGTTCTTGCAGTGAGCATGATGGTACCAGACCAAAGCCTGTGTCCAATGAGATGCGCCTTGCAAGTTCAGGATGTGGAGAAGTTCGTGTCATTGCTGAGGATGTCTTGCAAGCTGCAACTCTAGCTCTACCCGAGGTAAATCATGTTCTTCTTGGTGAACTTGTTAGAGCTTTATTCTTAGAATTTCAATTTGAATTTTGAACCTAATAGTACTATAATATGTCTATCATAGTAGTTGTTGTCAGAAAATCTTTTGTAAGTTAGCGGCTAATTTTAAGTTTGAGTAAAACAGGCAGAAGGAATGAAGTGTGAATTTCGTTTTGGTTGACACTGATATGCTTTAGTTCTTGTTTAGGGTAAACAAAGAGAGGAAGTCAGTAAGGATTTTGACATTGAGAGAACACAAATGGAGGCCTCTGTGTTACAGTCTCAGCGAAGAGAATGTTCCAATTCTGGTATGTGTGGTGCCAGTGATGTTGGAGACACACCAAAGTTTCGAAAATCTCATACTGTTAATATTGGTCGAAGAGATTGTTCGATTAACAATGTTAGACAAAATACTCCAACATCTGAACAACTTGAATCCTTGAATCTGAAGGAAGGGAGGAACACAATAACCTTCAGTTTCTCCACAGCTATGGGGAAGAAGCAGGTTGGTAATCAATAACTTTGAAGAATTTTATTTCAAGTACATGAGGCTTACTTCACCTTTTACTTTGTTTCTTGTATTGAAATCTCCCTTTTACTGTTATTTCTTTTCTATTTTAAAATACTCTTTTGACTATCAGGTTGATGCTCAAATATATTTGTGGAAATGGAATACTCGTATAGTGATATCAGATGTAGATGGGACAATTACAAGGTGAGGATATATCTTATTGAAAAGGAAACAGTTTTCCAAATACATATTGTACTCTGACAGAATTATGGTTAACATATATTCTTATAATAGTTTATTGCCTTTTCATTGCCAATTTGATATAGCAAATAAATCATACTTGCTATCTACCAAAAAAATGCTCTTCAGCAATTTTGCTGAAGTATCGACATTGAATTGAATCAATGACTCAACTTTAATCAACTGTTTCCTGTCTATACCAACAACAATAAGTCAGAACTATGATCTATTTCGGAAGAGCTTCCTGATGTATTTTCTTAAATCAACGAGAAAACACACAGCACCAAACTCTTTCTTCTTATTAGTCAGCAAAGTAAACTTCTATTCTATTTTTTGGTGCTGAACAAGATGCTCTGTGGATCCTGTTTCTTTTGAACAAAGCACGAAACATTTCTGTGTCCTGTTTTCACTTGAGCACTAGACACAGGGTCTCTGTTTCTCTGAAGTGCATGTTTAGTTTATAGTAGCAATGGGATACCAATATCAAGGCAATGTGTTTGTTCAGTTGTTTGCTGCTGTGTTCAAAGGTCTTAAAATCTTATTCCACTTTTTTTCTCATTTGGTTGTCATTTTTTATCGCGTTCTCTCCTATGAAATTGTAAGAATTGGTATGTTCATATACAAGCATGAATACATTAGGTTCGGTAATGTACCTACAATTAATGTTATACTATTATGGTGCTTTTTGATAATTAGACTTGGTTGTAAACACAATTTACCAATCTGGTAAACATAATTTACCAAATACTTTAATATTAGTATTAGTATTTATGACATGTTACTATGGAAATTTTGTGGTTGTAGTAATAGCTTGGTTAAATTTTAGCTGAGTTGATATTATATGACATGTTTTGCACGTGTAAGTGAGATTGATTTTGTTAGCATCAAATTGCATAATGGCAGTAAGAAAGAAAGCTAGGCAAAGCATGGACTACTGATAGTATACCTGTAGAAGTTAATTTTCTTTCTCCTTCCTCGTGCAAGCATTTTTAACATCCAAATATTAGTCTCTTGTCTTTCTTCTTTCTTCTTTCTTGTTTTTGTCTCGATTTTAATTCTATTCCATGGTTTGACAAATGTTAAATTCTTTCTTTTATTTTACACCGACAGGTCAGATGTTCTAGGTCAATTCATGCCATTAGTAGGAATCGACTGGTCGCAAACAGGAGTTGCTCATTTATTCTCAGATATCAAGGTTTGTCTGTCTTGCCTGTGGGTTTAGGTGTTTAAGAATTACTACAACATGAAAATTCATTGATCTTATACATCAATGTCACTGTTCATATCAGCAATGTTCTTTGGCAGGTTATACCAAAACAAATAAGCCATTGCTGTTAAGGCCACAAAATTGATGACTTCTATTTTACTCGATCGTTCATTCATTCTAAAATTAATTATCTAGGGAGTTCTAGGATTGAAAATGTCCATTACCCTGCTTATAAAAATTATGTTTTTGTTAATGGGGTGGGGGGGATTGGGGGTGTTGAATCTTCTCTAGTCTAATACACTCTCTACAGGAAAATGGCTACCAGCTACTTTTTCTCAGTGCTCGTGCAATATCTCAGGCCTATCACACCAGACAATTTCTAGGCAACCTTAAGCAGGTGATACATAAGTTTCAAATCAATCTTGAATGTCAAGGATGGACAAAACAAGACCATGAAACAAAGAAAGCAGTTTATATCCTCATATTCCTTTTGTTAATGATGCAGGATGGGAAAGTTTTACCAGATGGTCCTGTTGTTATTTCCCCTGATGGACTTTTTCCTTCTCTATATCGAGAAGGTAACTAGTCTGCACACCTTTCTTTTCTGTTTCTTCTTACTGCTCCTCTTCTCACTTGTAGGAGTATGACCCTTGTCTCTTTTAGTCCCTTAGGTTTTGAAAATTCTCTATTATCCATTTTAATCCCTTTTTACTTTATTGTTTAATGTCGTTTTTGTAGTTAGGTGATTCATTAACTTTTTCTTAATATGTTGTCAAGGCTTTGAGTGTGGAACACCTTGATCATGATGCCTTTATAATATTTGGGATCATGACACATTTCTTCTCTTTTTCCAGTTATCCGGAGGACTCCTCACGAATTCAAAATTGCATGTTTAGAGGTTAGGTTCCCACTATACTAAAATTGGCAAAATTTATTATTTTCAGTATAGTCATGTTATTTAAGATAAGTGAAAATTTAATGCATGCAGGACATTAAGGCACTTTTTCCTCCAGATTGCAATCCATTCTATGCTGGTTTTGGAAATAGGGATACGGATGAAGTCAGCTACCTTAAGGTTGGAATCCCAAAAGGAAAAGTATTCATCATTAATCCAAGGGTACGTATTATATTTTAAAATGTATAATGCTAAAACTTCCCGAGTTATTCATAGTTTGCAAAACTTCCATTCTGATGTCTTGAGTTTTCAGGGAGAGATTGTTGTAAATAGTCGTTGCTTTGACACACAATCATACACCTCTCTGCATTCTCTTGTCAATGGAATGTTCCCCCCTACAAACTCATCTGAACAGGTTCAACTCTGAAGGGATTTTCTTTATTTTTTTCCCCCACAAACTCATTTTGGGTCTTTCCAAAATTTAGTAGCAAGTTTGTTGATATAAGGATTTGTTCTTGACTTGTTGGCCTTCTTGTTGCTATATTGATTGCAGGAGGATTTTAATTCATGGAATTACTGGAAATTACCTGGGAACCCTTCTGCTATAAATATGTGAAAGGATCTTTTGGCCTTTATCTTGTTCTGGTGCAGATGGATGCAGGACTGCATGCTGTGCTGCTCAAAGAATTATATAGGTAAAAATTTAAGCATGTTTGGACTTCAGTAAAATTTTATCTTGAGTTATTCCTTTCATTAATCAGATTTCTGAAGTTGTTTAGGGAGATTTCTTTAAGCTCATCTACACTAATTTGCTTGATATTTCTATTTGGATTGCTGTCTGACTATTATTAAATATGAAATGCACAAATCTAGAACTTAGTCCTTTAAAGATGATTCAAGTCTCATTTATGTTTCAATTTGATATTAATATTGCTAGTATGAGTGATGTGCATTAGCTAAGCCTGATGAGATCAGCATCATTCTGTGGAATTCGATGGACAGAGGATTTATGACAGCACAGAATACTATTTTCCTGCTTCAGAATTACAACTTCGGCTCAAAACTGGAACATCAGATAGCATTGTTTTCTTCGTTGTACGGTGGTTTGTTGTAATGGTTATTTATTTGATTCAATTGTCATGGAGATGGCAACAATAATCGTATGATGAAAATCACATCAATTTAACATTGTTGTCTTCTCATAATCAATGAGGGCTTCACCTTGTTTGTATGTAATCTTAACGGGTTGTGTCTTCACATTCATTTTCTCAAGTTGTGAAAAAATGAACACATGCTCATGTAAAAGTTCAAAAAAGGAGCTAAGTTGTATGCTATTAAGCGTTAATGACAATATCTTTTTGTTCTGAAAATCAAACAATAATTTGATTATTGATGGGTAAGTAAGTATATACGAATCAACTAATCATAAAACTGATCTGAGATTCGAGATGGTGGCCCCAAGACAATGTTAGTAGCACATCAAAAAAATATAACCTTTTAAATTTGGAGCAAAAAAACAAAAAAGAACCAGATGAAAAAGGAAATCTGTACAAAATTCTATAAATTTTGAGCAGAAGCAGTGTATATATTGATCTAACTTCAAACTCCATCGAATGTTGTTCATGTTTTTGTACACCTTAGGTGCTTGAACTTTTTAGATATCTTTGTATCAACCCTCACTAGTTGTCCTAATTACCATCAGTTATCAGATCCCATGCATACTTTGTCATAACAAAAAGAACTTACAAGAAGTCAAACAAAAAAACATAAAGCAATCACTAGTATCTACATAATGCCTCTTATTTTATCAGCACCACCACAAAGCCCATGAAACTAGAAAACTACAATAGCTAAAACGCAAGGTTGATACATATTACTATGGACTTCACAGTCCCCGTGGCACAAAGCTGGTGTATGTGTGTCTATATATATATATATATATATATATATATATATATATCTTTGCACCAATAACTGTTCTAAGATCCATAACTGATCTTATGGAAAGGAGTTACAGAAGTACTTTTCATGCACACAAAGTTGAGGAGGGAAATCTGGTTCATTAGATACTTGAAAAACAAAGTTATATATATGATATGAATCATGTTATACATCATGATTTATTATTATAATCTTCAACCTTATTTCTGTAGGCATCAGGGTATATAAAAGCACAAACACAAACTATATTATATAGTATATGATTACACAACACACACATATACATTATATATGTGGATATATTGATTATTTGATGAAATATGAAGCACTATTTTCCAAAGCCACAAGAATAAAGATAGTCAAGGAGAGCGTCGATTTCGTCGCCGCTAATTTCTCCATCGTTGTTGGCATCAGCTTTTCCAAAGGCTCGAAAGGCTCTCCAAGCAGGGAAGTAGGAACCTAAGTCTTTGAGGGCTTGCTTGAGTTCATCCTTGTTGAAACAACCATTTTTGTCTCTGTCTGCATTGTGCAATGTTTCCATTATTTTGTGCAGAGTGAAACTCTCAGTAATTGTCTTCCCTTTTACACCTGACACGATTATTGTCTTCCCTGCTGTACTTGGGATTATTCTCTCACGCCCTCTGCTTTCATAGACAAAATGTGACATTCTTGTGTTCTTCTCAAAAGAGTGAGAAGGATGAATGGCTATGGTCTCACCAAATGTCGCAAACATGCATGGACTTTATATAGAGGCCATTGAGAGGATCACTGTATGAAATTTTGCCTTTTATGATTTTATATTCTCTTCTTAACTCTCACAAATCTCAAAAATGATGGATGAAAGCATGTAAATAATAAAAAGTGAACTGAATGATTTTCATCTTCTAAGATTAAAATGCATTCGCTTGTTTGTGAGAAGTTTTATTCCCACATGACTATGTGTATATTAGTATTTTTCATAGTAAGAAAAATTCTATGAATTTTCCACAAAAGTTCAATGATTTTTTTTATATAAAATTGTAGGAAATGATTTTTTTGTGAACTTTATGAAATTTCATTAAATATTTCTAGGAAAAATCTTATACAATATGAAATTTTTAATAGTGATATATTTATTCTTAACAATATTAATCTTATATATATACACAATAGATTTTCATAAATTGAAGAATGATTTACTTATTCCTTTTCTTTTCTTTAAAAGCCCAAGCATATATTTTAAAATGTTCATAAAATTTAAATAAGACTTATAAAAATTTTTAAATGAAGTATCGAAACTTTTAAAAATATTTTCCTTATCTCATTAATTACCTCCTCTTTTTATTTTTATTTTTCCTATCTCCCCACTTCTTTTCACTCCCATACCTCCTCTTCACACATATACGGCCTTGTTTTCCTTCTCTCATTTTCTACACTACTTATTTCTTTTTAATTAAAAATTATTTATATAATTTAATTTAAAAAAAATCATTTTATATATTTAATTTTGAAATTTGTTGATAAGTAAAAACTAAATCGAGAAAATATAGCATAATAAATATGTTTCTTTAGCTTCAAAATGAGTTGAAATTGCCCATATGATATAAAGTAAAGAAAAATATTAGGAATACATACTATTTCGAACACATTTTTTCATTATTAAAATATTATTGAAATAGTAAAATTTTATAGATCTTACATTTTATTTAAAAATTTTAATACGAGTTTGTAATTTTTTTAATAATTAACCAGTAATACAAAAAAGATTAAAACGTGTATTACTGCCATCCTCACATAACAGAATAAAATTTGAAAGCGAAATTGATGAATTATATATTTTAGGTGCAAACTTTTCAAGTTATCTAATTATCTAACATTTTTATTCTTCCAAAGTTGCCTTAGTTACTCTCATCACCTTGTCCAAATAGGATATTTGTGTCAAATGTGGTATATGATTCTTTGATAGGATGGGAGACTCACCCAATTAATTACATTGATATTTTATTTTGTTCATAAATATTCAAAGTAATTTTGCCAAAAGGATTGAAAATAAGGAAGAATCTCTATTATATAGTATCATTATTGTCATCTCTATATATGCTTTTTGTTTGAAAAGTATATGTTGAAGTGTTTAATAATAATAATATTTATTTACATCGAATATTGGTAATAATGTTTAAAAATAAATTTTAATATAGGTAACCATTGAAAACACATTCATGCAAATAATACACTAATCCTGAATAAAATTGTTTAATTCGAAAAACTGAAAAATTGAATAAACTACTATATTTCTATAGAATAAGAAATAAGTGGATTTTTCTATTGTAACTACCTAAATATTCGAACTGAAATCACAAGGAAAATGAGTGGCCAGGTTCTAAATAAAGTTATTCCTACGTGATTTGGAAAGCATATGAAGTTTGAGTAATATACTGGCGTCATTCTTAAGACATTGAAACATATATTTTTAATAGTAAATCATTTCTTGCTTAGTTTTATTATGGTTCATAATTCAATAATTTTTACATATATAATATGAATTTAAAACAAAAAAAAAATGAGGCTGATAATATACTCTAATCCTATCATTTGAAAATCACTAAACCAATATATATTACCAGCTTTATTCAAATTTTATAAAAGGATTAAATTAAGTAATCAACTTAAATTAAGGAACTTACATAAATACTACATAAAAAATGCAAACTACTATGTTCTAACACGTCACAGCAATGAAGTAACGCATATTTTGTCACAAAGCATAGAATTTACCTAAATTCTTTTCCATTTGATCAAATTTTCACGCATAAGAACATTTTGATTATTGCAAAAGCTGGAAAGGGAATCATGTTCTCTATCTCTATCTCTCTGTAATATTAAGTCTGAAGGTATTTTCTCTTACTGATTTTTCATCAAACATTTTATAACAATTTTTTTTAAAGACATCAACAAAGTTCAATATTGTTATTATTATTTTGGCAATTTTGTTGTAACTAAAATATTGTATTTTGTATTGATTATTTTTTTTACTTGCATTATGCAATTTTCCCATTTTTTCAATGTATATAAATCTTTTTTTTTCTTTTTCTTTTTTTTTTATACTTTCTCGACGTTGAATACAATTCATCGTTTATTGTGATGGTATCAGATCTATGAAAAAATACTTCATAAAAGGAAGGTTTTCTTCATCAAAGTGATGACAAATGTGATAATGGAATACAAGAATGATTTCCAAGCCTACGCATATGAATGAAAATTCATGTTCAAGTTTTGTTTCTTTGATTCCTAGCCAAAGAGATTATCGTGTACATGTGGGTTCAATGAGAATCAATATTAAAGAAGGAAATCTGGTTCATTAGATACTTGAAAAATAGTTACATATGTGATATGAATCGTGTTATACATAATGATTTATTATTATCATCTTCAACCTTATCAGGCATCATCAGGGTATATAATAGCAAACACAATTTTACATTAGTATTTTTTATAGTAAGAAAATTTTTATGAATTTTCTACAAAAGTTCTATGTTTTTTGTTTTTTTGTAAAAGATTGTATGAAATGACTCTTTTTTTTGTGATTTTTATGAAACTTCATCAAACATTTCTATAAAAAATCTTATACAATATGAAAATTTTAATAGTGATATATTTATTCTTAACAATATTAATATTAGATATATACCCAATAGATTTTAATAAATTAAAAAATGATTAATTTATTCCTTTTGTTTTCTTTAAACGCCCAAGCGTATTTTTTAAAATGTTCATAAAAATACATAACACTTATAAAACATTTTAAACGAGGTAAAAACTCTTAAAAATATTTTCCTTCTCTCATTAATTACCTCTTCTCTTTTTACTTTTTTTTTTCCTATCTCCCCACTTCTATGACTCCCCTACCCCCTTTTCACACATATATATCCCTGTTTTCTTTCTTTCATTTTCTACCTTTTCTTTTAAATTAAAATAAAATTAAATAGTGAAATTATTTATACACTTTAAATTAAAAAATTCATTTTATTTTAATTTTGAAAGTTGTTGATAAGTAAAAAAAATAAATGGAGAAAAATATATCATAACAAATATGTTTCTTTAGCTTCAAAATGTATTGAAATTCCCCATATGATATAAAATAAAGAAAAATATCATTAATATTTGTGTCCAAATAGATGTTTGTGTCAAATGTGGAATATGATTCTTTGATGGGATGGGAGACTCACCCAATTAATTGCATTAATATTTGATTTTGTTCATAAATATTGAAAGTAACTTTGCCAAAAGCTTTGAGGATAGTGAAGAATATCTATAATATGGTATCATTACAATGTGATCTCTCTCTCTCTCTCTCTCTCTATATATATATATATATATATATATATATATATATATATATATATATATATATATATATATGTTGTTTGTCGTAAAGAAATGTTGAAGTGTTTAATAATAATAATGACACTTATTTACATATAATATCGATAATAATGTTTAAAAATAAATTTTAATATGGTAATGAATAACAGTTATTCTATCTTATTATAATATCTCCATCAACCCTAACAAGTGAGTAGATAGAAGTTGTTGTTATTAAAAATTATATATGTTATTTACTTTTTATTATAAAGAAAGGAATATATGTGGAATAGGTGGTTGATATAATTTGTTCCATAGGCCAAACCCAACACATTCGTGTGAGTCTTTAATTGACCAAGAATATGTTTGGGACCAATTACAACAACAAAATTCACTCGAAAGTTAGAATTTGATTCCTTCATGTTGGTTGGCCAAAAAATAAAAATAAAACAGAAAATATATTAAAAAGTTATTCTTGATTAATAATATTTTCTAATAAATAATAGTTTAATTAATATATACGATTTTTTATTAAAGAAAGATGATTAAAACAAAGAATTCAAAAACAAATGGAGTCTCCTCCAAAGTTCTCGCCCTTATAATTGAAGATATTTCACTAAGGACTTGTATTGACTTTGATAATTGTTGTTGCAATAGGTGAGTACCTAAATAAAATAATAGAAAGGATTAGCAGTAATTAATTATTTTCTTCTTTTTATTAGAATCATAAGAACCCAAGTAATACCCTGCTGAAATCTTATCACATAGCATATTTGCTTGCAAAAAAATAAAATAAAATAAATCTTTTATGTCATGCATGACTCAAGCCTGTGTGAGTGTTTGCTAGGTATGTCCTCTCTCTCTCTCTCTCTCTCTCTCTCTCTATATATATATATATATATATGCCTATTTGATTAGATGTTATACCTTGCATTTTTTTTGCCTATATTCTCTTATTGCCCCCACAATGTTTAAGATTTCCTACAATAAGTATTAAATTATGTTATTATATGGTTAATAATTATTTTTTTATACTTTTAATGCAACATTTTTGGACACATAATTAGTTAGAATATAAAAAGTTTGCTTTTAAAGTTTTGTATCTTATTCAAGCCTAAATTTTAAACTATTCCAAATATCTCCTCTTTGTCAGCTTTTGTATTCTTAAACAAAAGATTATTTCAGTGGTCCATATGTATCTTATTAGTGTCATTCACATAACCTTCCATACATGTTAGCACTCAACACTAGCACATAAAATTTATAGAAATATTGCATACTTTGGTTATGAGTAACCATTGTTAGTCCTGTCCCTTTATTACATAATTACCACGCTAAGTTAGTTGTCCTACATTTAAAGAATAAGTGTTAAATGGATTCTTTATTTTCTTATATTTATTTTCTTATAATTTATAAGGTACTTGTACAATTATATGTTAAAGATATTGTCTTTAGTTGCAACACTATTTAAGTTTAATTTCCATAAAAAGTTTTATAGTTAGAATTGAATTTATCATCCATCCATATCAAGTGAAATAAATCCTTATCTTTTGTACAAATATTATTTTACAAAATTTTGTATGTTGATTTGACTCTAAACCTTTTTATTCATCACTTTTTTAATGTCACGTGATTTGGTCTAACATCACCTTTCTAAATAAATAAAATAAATTCTAAATCCTAAATTTTTAATAAAATATTCCACGTGAAGAACAAAAAACAATAATTAATAAGTGAAAATATAAATATTCAATACTTCTAGTCAACAAATTTATTAAAATCAACAAATTTATCTATTTCTTGTCAATTTGGTCAATGGAATACTGTAATATATTCTACATTTACACATTTTTTTTATGCTTTACTTGTGATAGATAGAAGCTACAAATTATTGTTAACTTTTCTTTGCACAAGAAACCAACTTCATATTATATAATTGGGAATCTCATGTATGCCATGTTATTATAGATGGATCAAGGTTTGCATCCTAAAAAAATATGTACTAATTTTGTTATTGTTCTTCTTCAAACTCATGTTTCTTCTCAGAGCGAAGTAATATGTTCGAATTTTCGTTTAATATAATATCTAGATATTGATTTGATTTATAACTTTCGGCTATACTTTATTGTCTTTATTATCTTTTTATTAGTATTGATATATGTGTCAACCACTATGTTTGTTAATTTTAATTTGTTTAGCTTTCATGGAAGTTTAGACACACCTGTTGTGATGTATAAGAATTGATGTAATCCTGAAATACTCCTTTTTTTTGTTTAATTTATTTTTGACTATTAAAAAAAATATCTGAGCTAAATAATATGTTTGAATTTTAAGAGCAATAAACATAATCTTTATTATCGATTGCAATTTATTAAAATTTATAAAATTTAATTAATTTCACTTTTATATATTGAGTACAATCATGATTTTGTATTTTTTAAAAATCAACCAACGGTAATAAATGTCGTTAAAATATGTATTACTGCCATCCTCAAATATAAAGTGATTTTCTTTGGCATATCTATGCAATAAATTTACAAATATCAGTGTTTTATAAAATACCAATTAAATTTTATAATTAATAATTATTCATTTCGCACTTTGACAGTGAATAAGGCTATGAACTTAACTTCAGGAGTTATAAGTTTAAATCTCCCTCTATACCCAGCCTTGTTTATTGAGTCACCGTATCAAATTAACAAAATCAAAATTAAAAAGTTGATTTAAATTATATATATTATACATATAAAATCTTCAAGTTATCTAATTATCTAATACTTTTATTCTTCTAAAGTTGCCTTAATTATTCTCGTTACCTTGTCCAATTACGTTTGTGAGACATGGTTAATGGCACGAGTCACCCAACTGCCTTAATATTTAATTTTGTTCACCAATATTGAAAGTAACTTTGCCAAAAGCATGGAGGATAAGGAAGAATCTCTATCATACAGTATACATGAAATTTTACTCTGAAAATAAAAAATAATTACACTGAATATTGCCACAATAAGGAATTTGCTTATTGAATACGAAAAAGAATCATAAATTATCGATGATTAAATCTTAACAAAATACGCTAGTTATAAGTAGAGAATTAGCTTCAACTAATATAGACTTTTACAAATAGATAGTTGCTCATGCAAAATTTTAAAAGTTGTATAACTACTATTTTCGTTGGTGCATGGTGTTATTGATGACATGCTCCATTTGTTTTCAGGATAGGTACTTTAAAGTGTACCCCAAAATTTTGAAACTAAGAAATTGAAGGAAAAAGTTATTTTGACACTATCACAGATTACATATATTTTATAATTGATTTTTTTAATAAAATATCATATTATAATAAAACTTGTTTTAAAACATTTAAGTTAATTCAACTTTTCTTTAAATGCCTTTTTTTATTTTCCTTAGTCCTAAAAAATAAAACCATTAAATTTTAGCTTCTTTTATCATAAAGATGCAAATTTGCACTCTAATTTTCATTAAATTTCAACTTCTTTTATCATAAAGATGCAAATTTGCACTCTAATCATAAAAGTGGTAAATTTTAAAAAAATCATAAGTGTAGATAAGTTGTGTTTGGAAAACGAGTTTAAAATAAAAAACTTGTTTGGAAGCACAATTTCAATTTTTAGATTTTTTTTTATCTTATTTAACATTGTGTTTGCAAGCACTACTTTTTTTTTTCTTCGTCAAGCTAAAATTATGCTTCCTAAGACGAGTTGTAATTTTCTTTTCTCATAATCTCAAAGTTGTACTCATAAATACATTTTTAGAGTTTCCATAAAAATACACTTACTAATAAAGACTTGTTAACTTTTATTTTCTTGTTTTTAAAGTCGTGTTATATACATATGGTTTTTTCAGCACAAAGAAGAAAAAATACAACTCTTATTTTGTAAGCACGATTTTGAATAAGAGAAAATAATTTCTCTAAAAGTAAAGTATAATTTCTCTTTTAAACTCATCCATGACTTACGCATACTTGTATTTTTTTCTTTTTCAAATTTACCAATTTCTGTAACTGAGGTGCAAATTTGCACCATTTTAATAAAAAAAAGTCCTAAATTTCTCCAAAAAAAACTATCTTAATTGCCACCAAGTTGTTATAATAAAAAGAAAATCAATAATTCGCCAAGTTCTCATCCACCAAGTACAATCCCTTCCATTGATGTAGAGGATGGTATTAGGTTTTACGTTGTTATGTTTTCTTCAAAGTTATCTGAAAGACTTGTGAAAAGCAAAAATTTTTAAGAAGCAAAGAGTTTTAAAATCACCCTATAAAAGTGTAGATAAAGAGAGAAGGAAAAAAACTTTGACACACAAATATTACAGACTTCATATATAGTCCACTTGCCTCAATATTTATTGGTTTCTTATACCAATAAACTGAGATCCATTCAATAACTCATTAAGAGAATTATTCTTCATACACACGAAGTTGAGGAAGGAAACTCTGATTCCGATACTTGAAAACAAAGTTTTCTATAAATCATGAATCCATCTTCAACCCTAATACCATAACACAAACTATATTATGTATAACACATATATAATCTCAGAACACATATAGGGCTATATAAAGGGTTGTATGAAATGGATCACTTATTTTCCGAAGCCCCAAAAACGAAGATAGTCAAGGAGAGAGCTGATTTCCTCGCCGCTGATTTGGCCGTCGTTGTTGAGATCAACTTTTCCAAAAGCACGGTCGGCTCGCCAGCCAGGGAAGAAGGCACCTAAGTCTTTGAGGGCATGCTTCACTTCATCCTTGTCGTAGCAACCATTTTTGTCTGTGTCTGCTGCTTCCAATGCATCCATTATTTTTTGTATTTTAGAAATGTCCTTTGGAGGTAAACCCGATTCGGGTATTACCGTTATTGGTTGGTTGGCACGAGGGATTTTCACAGGCATTATGGTTTGGCTACGTGGTCTTTTGATGTTTCTGAATGCCTATGGTCTCACCAAATGCCATAGCGAGTGTTTTATAGAGGACATTGCGTGTCACGTCAAGAATCTTATCACCTTCTCAAAAACAACCATCTAATCAAACTTCTCAAAAATATTTTTCAAAAGTGTTTCGTTCTTTATTCTGCTTCATTGCATATCGCACATTTATTATTCCTCTATTTATTAGCAATGTTCACGGAAATATTGTATAATTGATGCCTATATTGAGTCTCATCATAGACAACACGTTTTCAAATGTTATAATATTATTTAAAATTTCATTTATACATTTAAGTGACCTTCTTTTAAATCATATATTAATACAATTCTTTTACGGTATGAAAGAAAATAAATATATTTTATTAACATAGAGAAAATAAATAAAATAAAAAAGTTAAAACTATTAATTAAAACACTTCTAATATATAATGGAATTTTGAAGAAATCACTGTTATTAAAAATTATATATTTTTCAGGTTCTTTAGCCAACTGAGGTATGCATGTATATCTCAGCAAAACGCATCTGAGATATCATGTAAAGAAAAGGAATCTTTGTCGTATGGATGGCTGATATCATTTGTTCAAATTTGAAGAGAATACGACTGGACTAGTTCACCATTTGAATTCAGTTGAAACTTTTTATTTGGTTCGTCAAAACAAAAGGAAATTCAAACATAGATAACTGAGATTGTGGGCAAATTTGTAATAGTAGAAAGTTATTCTGAATTATCTTTTATAAATAATAGTATAATTAACACATATTATTATGAATACATAACTTTTACCTGATCAACAGATAATATATGTTTAATGATTTAATTGCACTCATGAATATGCATTTTTTTAAAATTAACCGATAATAAAGATCGTTAAGAAGTGTATATCACCACCATCCTTAAATATAAAATCATGTTGTTTCACATATATCCCATGCATTTTACAAAATATCATTGTTTTCTAAAATAACCAAATAATTTGTTCTAGCTAAGAATGATTCATTTTATACACCTTGGCAGTGAGCTATATAAGGTTATTGAATCGATCACCATAATCAAAGTATTAAACTCAAAATTAAAAGGGAGTATATATTATACATGCAAGGTCTTAAAGTTTTCTAATTATCTCATACTTTTAACCTTCTAAAGTGGCCTTATAAATTATTATTGTCTCGTTTGTCCAAACACGTTTTTATCAATTGTGGCATATGATTCTTTGATAGGATGCATGTGTGGAGGATAAGGAAGAATCTCATGTCTGGCAGTGGCAAAATGACCTATTTTAACTTTTAGTTTTTGAAGATTTACTTCCTAGGTGACAATACTTTATTTAAACTACTAGTATTTTAAAAAGGTAAAGCCATGTATTGTTCATATATAGTTTGCGATCGTAGGCATTTAATTTGTTTAGGATAAACTAATTTTTGTTGTTGTCTTGAGTATATTGATAAAAGTTGAGTTTAATTATGATATTTTATTTTATTTTACTTATTTATACTTATATAGTAAATATGGAAGGTGAATTACATCAACACAGACTACACTTCTAATAAACACAAATGTTACTCCAACTAGTAATCTTTTTATCAATCGTAATAATTTTAAAGTTATAATAAAGGGAAGATGATGTTGACCACAAATGAAAAGAGGTTAAGAAAACTGAAAAAGCTAAGTGTGGTATTATTTTGAAAAGGTTTAACTGATTGAAGTGGCGAAGAAATGCAAATGTAAGGTGTGGCAAATTATATATAAAGGAGTTTCAAATATCAATTATTTAAGATGTCGAAATTTAAATGTAATATATTCCCTAAATACCATGATATGAGTGTTATGTTGGATAACAAAGCTAATTTGTTGGAGCAATGCAAATATGTTTTTTTACTATACATATATATTATTAAATATGATCTTCTATTTTTCAGCCATCATCTAGATAAGTGTTGTTAAATAAATGCAACAATGTAAATATGTTTTTTTACTATACATATGCACTATTAAATATGATCTTCTATTTTTCAGTCATCATCTAGATAAGTGTTGTTATATAAGTGTTGTCATTTGTAATAGGCAACGATTTTTACAAGATAACAATTATAAAATTATTACTTAATGTATTGACAACAATCACAGTTTTAAAAAAGTTGTCTAAAGTGTTAAAAAAACTTGTAATATAATTTTTTAATTTTACATGAATTGCTTATAAAAAACTAGTGAGTGAACCAAAATATATTATTATTTATATTTTTAAAATCCAAAATTTTACAAGAAAAGCTAATATTAAAAACTATATATATATATATATATATATATATATATATATATATATATAATATTTTTTTATATACATTTAGTATATTTATTATTATTTTCATTCTTTATTTTTATTTTTTTTTTTT